>Ga0302164_10000202_pt1 | contig 22082 bp, 19 predicted proteins | sample I_Fen_E3_1_FD_193500 | JGI IMG/M metagenome (GOLD analysis project Ga0302164, IMG submission 193500) | Peat permafrost microbial communities from Stordalen Mire near Abisko, Sweden - I_Fen_E3_1 | ecosystem: Environmental > Terrestrial > Soil > Wetlands > Permafrost | place: Sweden: Abisko...
TCAAATTCCCTGACAAAAGACTCATCTTCATCTGATAACACTACAAATTTGTAAACCATAATATGTATTAATTCGATGGGTGCAATATAATATTTTTTAGATTACAATATTCCGGCTATTTTTTTTTTTAGAAGAAATTCTATTGTGTCAATTCCGTCGGCATAATCCCATAAATGAGGCGACTGGGCTTTACCAAACGGAATATTATTTTTACCAACCACACATTGTATTTTTTTCTTTAGGAACTCTGTTTGCTGTTTTACAGCTTCTTGAGATTCATAGTACTCAAAATAAAGTACAGAAACCGGGGATGAAATATGGTTGTCGTGTTTCATTAAGAGATACCCTGTATCATAAAAAGGCTCTTTATTTACCAGGTAAACTGCTTTGTTGAAATCGTAATTGTTCGCGTATTTTGAATGGGTGATAACTTCTTTAAAGCTGTCCCAACGCTTTGAAATTGAATTTATATCATATCCTTTTGGTAAATAAACCTTTGAAACATTTCTGCATCCAAGACCATAATATGAAAAGATATCGGTTCCAAGACTTTCGAGTTCATCTCCGGTTTCATCTCCTTCAATAATAGCTACACTATTTCTGTTCTTCCTGATAATATTAGGATATTTCCCAAAATAGTAATCAAAGTATCTTGAACTGTTATCACTACCTGTTGCAATTACGGCATCAAACTTTGTGAGAGTACCTTCCGTGAATTCAATTCTTTTCCTGAAACCGGGATTGATGGAACAAAGAATATTAGTCAAGTAATTTATAAGCTCAGAATCTTTTGAGCTGGTTTTTGCAACAAGATTATTTCCGGTGATAAGTACAGAAAGGAGATCATGAAAACCCACAAGTGGTATATTACCTGCCATTGTTACACCTACTCTTAAAGGATTTATCTTTTTATGGAGTTCAGGATAGGCATTTGTCCATCTTATCAGATTCTCCTCTGTTAATTCGTTGGCAATGGCGGTCAGTGCCCTTCTCACATTTTCGGGTGTGAACCAGGGGTTATGTTTTTGCTGATTATCAATCAATGTATTTAGCAGGGATCGTTCGCGACCGGTCCCTGCATTTTTCACAACATCATTATCCTTTAATGAGTCCCTAAGGATTTCACCCAGAAGTGCAAATGATTTTATTCTCTCTTCAAGATTCATAAATTGAATAATTGCAGCAAGCAAAAATAAGGAATTTGATTTACAATAAAATAAAAATGTAGGGATCGGTCGCGACCGATCCCTACATGCGAATATTTCTTTTTTGAAAATGTAGAGGCAGGTCTCAGACCTGTCTCTACAACAAATACCTGTCTCTACAACAAATACCTGTCTCTACAACAAATACCTGTCTCTACTACAAATAATTGCTGAGATTACTTTAAAGTATAACTTATTGGAATCATGAACCATACGGGTACCTTCTTCCCTTTCAATTTCCCGGGAGTGAACCTGGGGAGAGTTTTAACAACACGTATTGCTTCATCATCCAGTAAAGCATTTACTCCTTTGAGAATGGAAACATTTGAAACTGATCCATCTTTCCTTACCATAAAACGGGCAATAACCTTTCCCTGGATGGCTTTTTCTTTAGCTTCTTTAGGATAATGCGTACTGTCGGCTATGTACTTAAGCAATGCCTCATCTCCACCCGGGAATTCCGGCATTACATCTACCACCTGATAGGCACCATCAGTCATCCCTGCTGCTTTCCCCTTTTCAGAGGCCTGGGTGGTTTCCTTTTTATCAGAAGTGGATTTTTGCCCTGAGACATTTAATGAAAAGAAAGTGAGAGCCAAAAGAGTGATTGTAATGACAAGCAGTATCTTTGGACTTGTCGGTCCAACAAAGGTTTTTTTTGATTTCATAATTATTCGTTTTTGTTTATAAATGACTATTGAGGGTTTGTTTATGTAGTGAACGGTTGCGACCGTTCACTACTTATTTGGGTGGTATTACAGGTGTTTTTAAAGATGAATTTGTTGTTTTGTCTGATGAAGATTAGTTCAGAGCAAAATTAATTGGTACCATGTACCATACAGGGACTGGTTTTCCTCCCTGTTTTCCGGGTTTAAATGCCGGAAGTAATCCTACAACTCTGGCTGCTTCGGCATCGAGTTCGGGACTTACGCCTTTCAGAACACTGATTCTGTCTACACCTCCTACTGAAGTAACACAGAATCTGACGATTACTTTTCCCTGAATTTTACTGGTTTTTGCAGATTCAGGGTATTTTGTGTGTTGGCTAAGGAAAACAAGAAGGGTACTGTCGCCGCCGGGGAACATAGGCATTTCTTCAACAACAACAAAAGGCTCATCCTGATCTGGAAATTTAGCTTTCTGCTCCATAGCCGTCTGAGTTTTGACAGTTTTTTTCCGGGCAGCGCAGGAAGATAAAAAAACAATTACAAGAATAACGACCGGCAATAAACATAAGAGCTTAATAGTTGCCGTTACAACGGTTGAATTACTGGTTTTCATAACTGTACATTTTTTAAGAGTTAATTGGACAACTTATAATTTGATAAGGTTAACCATATCAAATATACAACGAAAATATTAGTTATGCAACTAAATTCTTAATTAAAATGAAAAATGACCCTTGAACGGATCATTTTTTCAAATAATTTCATTAGAAACAGTATTTATTTCAGTGTAAATGAGATCGGTACCATATACCAGACAGGAACTGCTTTGCCACTCTGTCTGCCTGGTTTAAAGGTAGGAAGTGATTTGACAACTCTCAATGCTTCGGTGTCAAGCTCGGGGGAAACACCCTTAAGAACGCTGGCCATACTTACGCCACCATCAGGCTTTACACAAAAACGTACTATGACTTTTCCCTGAATATTTTGTTCTTTGGCAACTTCAGGATACTTTGTATTTGCGCCAATATAATTTAGAAGTGCAGCATCACCACCCGGAAACATTGGCATCTCTTCAACAACAACAAATGGCTCTGCCTGGATTTCATTGACTGCTTCTTCCTTTAGTTTAACAGTGGAATTTGGTATTACGTTGTAAGCTGAAATAGCTAAAAACACTACCCCAATGACTGGTATAACAATGAGCATCTTGGCGCTGGCAAGGTTCGATGTGCGTTTTTTTGTCATCATAACCATCCTTTTTTTAATCAGCGATGGATTTGAGAAGCTGTTGGTTAAATTGAATGCTCTTGATTTAAAAATCTGGTTTAAGAGAAGACACTGATAATTTACCATTGGTACACCAGAACTCAGGCACTCCTGGTCGGCCTGATATTCATGAATCGCCCTTAATGACCTGTTGAACAGATAAATAACTGGATTAAACCATTGAAATGCTTTTACGATTTCAATGAATATTATATCAATAAAATGATTCTGTTTCAAATGGTTTTGCTCGTGCCTGATTATTTCACCTGCATCTTCAGGACTCAGTCGTGTATTAATAAAAATATATCCCATCGCTGAAAATCCGCATGTGCTAAACCCGTGAAATCTGATAATCCGGCTTCCTTCTTTCCTGTGACGTATAATTAAAAACAGCAGATTGAAAAGGTCGACTAATAATTTGAATATAAAAATGAAAGCAATAATAATATAGACTGAATAAATCATTTGCAGCAGACCTGACGATGATGTTCCATGAAATAGTGATTTAGCAGGTGTCGCAGAAGCGGTGACAAAGACCCCGGAAAGAAGTTTTCCAAAAAACTGAATATCCCAGGGCATGTGAGTTTGTAAAGTTATTAACGGGAAAATCAAAGCTGATATTATTGACAGAATGATGTATGCCCTGTTACGTCTATATGTGGTGTCATGGCTTAACAGTATTGAATATACGAGGTAAAAGGCAATCATGTAAACAGCAACCTTTACCATATATATAAAGAGTGTATTCATCATTTTGTTTTTTGTTTTTTAACTTCTCCTTCCATTATTTTCATAATTTCTTCCATCTCTTTAACAGAAATGCTCTTCTCTTTGGCAAAAAAGCTTACCATTTTTTCAAATGAGTTAGAAAAATAGTCATTTACAAAAGTGTTGAGATGTGATTTTGAATATTCGTTTTTGGAGACAACAGGAAAGTATTCATGTGTTCTTCCATATGCTTTGTGAGAAACAAATCCTTTATCCTGTAAGATTCTTACAATCGTACTAATTGTATTATATGCTGGTTTTGGATCATCAAAATGTTCTAGTACTTCTTTTACAAATCCCTTTTTTATCTTCCAAAGAACCTGCATCACTTCCTCCTCAGCTCTGGTTAATTCTCTCATATCCTATTTTTTAAATTCTTAAATCTAAACCGTAAATGTTTATAATCTTGAATGTCCGAAAAAGTAGCATACCAAATGTACAACGAATAAATTAGTTATGCAACTAAAAGAGCAATTTTTTTAATTCAAATAAGAATAGAATGAAATTGTTATGCCGGAGGTGACGAAGTTAAATGAGAACTCTCATCCCGAACGGGAAAATGCAAAAATGAGAGAGAATATTAGTAACTTTATTAGTATGAATAAGAGAAATCTTATAAGAAGATGAACCTGAAATTTCTTAAAATTCAAATATTACGAATTCAGCTTCCAATGAATACGAAAAAAGCGTACTTTTAGTTTTTTATTAATGATTCACAGCCGGAGACAGAATAAATGAAGAAAAGTGTATTAAAAATTGCCATTTTCAAGGAAAACCTGAAGATTTCATTTCGTGCAATTAAATCCAACAGGGTGAGGGCTATTCTCACAATTTGTATAATAGCAATAGGGATTATGGCCTTGGTGGGAATTCTTACAGCAATTGATGCAATAAAATCGTCTCTTACAAATCAGTTCACCATGATGGGGGCAAACTCATTCACAATCACATCGCAGTCTATGAATTTTGAAAGAGGGGACAGGTCGAGGGCAAAGAATTTCTCAAGAATATCTTACAGGGAAGCTGAGGAGTTTAAAACACGTTTTACAGAGGCAGCCTGGGTTGCCGTTTCTTTCAACGCATCAGGTCTTACAACAGTTAAACATGGTTCAGAGAAGACAAATCCGAATGTAAACCTGTTAGGCGTTGATGAGAACCATCTGTCAGTTTCGGGGTATGAAATTGAATCAGGAAGAAATTTCAGTGCGGATGAGATTCAGCAAATCCGTCATTTTGTGATTATCGGATCAGACCTGGTGAAAGATCTGTTTCCTTCAGGTGTTGATCCTCTGGGTAAGGAGATAACTGTAGCCGGTTTAAAGCTTCAGATTACTGGAGTTCTTAAAAGTAAGGGTTCAGGCATAGGCAATCCCGATCGTGTATGTTTTATGCCTGTTACAACAGCCAGGGAATATTTTTCCAGGGCAGATATGTCTTTCTCAATTACTATAATGCCAATAAATCCTGTAAACCTTGATATGATGACAGGGGAGGCAGAAGCGGTATTCAGAACAATTCGTAATCTTAATCCGCGAGATGAAACGGATTTTAATATTTCGAAAAGTGACAATATTGTAAATATGCTTCTCAAGAATCTCAGGTTTGTAACACTTGCTGCAACTATTATTGGTATCGTTACATTATTTGGGGCCGCTGTTGGACTAATGAATATTATGCTGGTCTCCGTTACCGAAAGGACACGCGAAATAGGTGTAAGAAAGGCTATCGGTGCAAAGACCCAGACTATCAAGTATCAATTCCTTTTTGAATCGATAATGATAGGTCAGTTGGGTGGTATTTTTGGAATTATTCTTGGTATACTTATTGGAAATGCAGTATCGTCTATGCTGAGATCAAGTTTTGATATTCCATGGATCTGGGTAATGACCGGAATCGTTGTCTGTTTTATTGTAGGTGTTGTTTCAGGATATGCACCAGCTGTCAAAGCGGCTAATATTGATCCAATTGAAGCTTTAAGATATGAATAAAATATCAGAAAATGGAAAAATTTGTGATTCAGGAAGAGCTAAAAAACTGTCCGGGTATTACTTATTATCCCGACATTAATAAACTTGAACTGGTCGGACGCTCCATACCTGAAAATCCCGAGCTCATCTTTCGTCGTCTGGAAGAATGGCTTACACTTCATTTTGAAAAGAACCCGGGCCTGGATGTTAGTATTCAATTGGAATACATTAATAGTGGCTCTTCGAAGTATCTGTATGAGATACTAAAAAGATTAACAGGTTACGGACGATCGGGAAAGATTGTTAAAATTAAATGGCTTTATGAAGAAGATGACGAAGGGATGCTGGAACTTGGGGAACATTACCGTGATACTGCCGGGATTCCTCTGGAAATTAATATGATAGTATAAAAAGAGAAGGGACGTTGAATACAACGTCCCTTCTCTTTTATTTATATGGTAAATCAAATTGTTACTTCACCGTATTCATATGAGCGATGAGGTCGAGAAGTTTGCAGGAATATCCCCATTCATTATCGTACCAGGCTACAATCTTAACAAAGTTATCGTTAAGAGAAATACCGGCTCCGGCATCAAAAATAGAAGTGCGGGAATCACCGATAAAGTCGCTTGAGACTACAGCATCTTCAGTATATCCGAGAATTCCTTTGAGCGGACCATCAGCGGCAGTCTTCATGGCTTTTTTGATAGCATCGTAGCTGGCTGGTTTTTCAAGACGACACGTGAGGTCAACAACTGAAACGTTTAGGGTTGGAACCCTGAAAGACATACCGGTAAGCTTTCCTTTCAGTTCAGGAATTACCTTGGTTACAGCTTTTGCTGCACCTGTCGAGGAAGGAATAATATTGCCGGAAGCAGCACGACCACCTCTCCAATCTTTCTTGGAGGGACCGTCTACTGTTTTCTGTGTTGCGGTTGTTGAATGAACGGTTGTCATGAGACCTTCAACAATGCCGAAATTATCATGGAGTACCTTTGTAACAGGAGCGAGACAGTTGGTTGTGCAGGATGCATTCGATACAAACTGCATCTCTGCCTTGTATTTATCCTGGTTAACACCCATTACAAACATAGGAGTATCATCTTTTGAAGGAGCAGACATCACAACATGCTTAGCACCTGCTGTGATATGGCCCATAGCACTTTCCTTGGTAAGAAAAAGGCCGGTTGATTCAATTACATATTCAGCACCAACTTCATTCCATTTCAGGGTTGCAGGATCTTTCTCAGAAGTAATGCGGATACTCTGTCCATTTACTACAAGCTTGCCGTCCTTAACTTCAACATCTCCATCGAATCTGCCGTGAACGGTGTCGTATTTAAGCATATACGCAATATATTCCACTTCGAGGAGGTAGTTGATTCCGACTATTTCTATATCGTTCCTCTTGAGGGCAGCCCTGAAGGCCAGTCTTCCAATTCTGCCAAAACCGTTGATACCTACTTTAATCTTTGACATATCTGTTTCATTAATTAGTTAATAAATTGACTCACAAAAGTAATATTTTCCTTGGAAAAGTCAAGAGCTAAAAGAGATCATTCACTCTTTTTTCTCCTGAAGATATTTGAAAGCTTATTTGATTCAGGGTCAAGAGGGTCAAGTATTATTCCGAACCTGTAGCTTACAAATAGTGAAAAAAACAGAGCCTTGTTATCTGAACCGAACATTATCGGAATCTTCTTTGGAAAAGCATTGAGCTGAGCTCCGACTTCTATTGCATGAATTACCTTATCCTCTTTGCTGTATTCGAAATTGAATCCTCCTTTAGCATACAGACCGGGTAATATCTTTGTCTCGTCAAGTCCCTTTGTAAAAGCTGCTTTACTGTAAATATCCTGAGCTGAAGCGATTGAAGCATCAAATTTTTTCTCAACAATTTCTGTCTCATTCGCAGAAAGAAGATGTATTACTCTGTAATAGATAGGCTTGTAAACTGCCAGAACCGGTCCCGCAGTATAGAAATATCTGACAGCTATTCCCCCGAGATCGGCTTTTTTGTAAAGCTCATGCTGATGTCCGATACCCGATCTGAAGAAAATAGTTGTATTGAGTTTGCCATAAATATAGGAACTGCCCTGCAGAAATTGACTCGACTGTTTATATTCTTTTACAAGTTTAAGAGTTCCGGCATCGATCTCAAAGAGGCGTTTATTACGATAGTCAATTCGTTTAGCTCCACGATAGCTCAATCCGATACCATCAGTATTAAGAAGAATGGCAAATGATTTTTCATTACGGAAAAATACTTTCTGCCTCTCATCTAATTCACCCTGTGCGTACAATGAAATTGTGCCATGCAAAACTATTACCGCTAATATAAGCAGCTTTTTCATTTTTTGCTAACTTATAAATTTGGATGAATCAAATGAACATTCCGGAATTCAGACATGCCTGCTAATCTGCTCAGTGCTTGCCCTGGAATGACCCTTGGAATATGCAGGGCATTCCTTCTTATTGCATGAACTGAGAACAATAACAGTTACAAAAGTAGTAAGAAGAATAACAGCAATCTTTTTCATATCGATTCAATAATATTAATGTACAAAAATAGACTTTTCAATTTAAAAACAATCTTTATGCCAAAATTAATATTTAAGAGAACAGATACATCAGTAATGTTATTTATTTGTCAACAATTTGACGTGTTATTTGTTTCCTTAGACAAGCGTATAAAAAATGATCGATGAAAAGGGAATATTCTCTAATAATATTAATAATCTGTTTTAGCGGTATGAGTGAAAAATCAAATTCGCAGGAAAATCTGAAATTCTATGATCTTACAAAAGCTGAATCGCATATTATAAACGACAAGGGTACTGAAACTCCGTTTACCGGAAAGTATACTAATTATAAGGAAAAAGGAACGTATGTATGTAAAAAATGCGGAGCTGCACTATATCATTCTTCAGATAAATTTGAATCAGACTGTGGTTGGCCCAGCTTCGATGATGAAATAAAAGGCGCTGTTATAAGGATCCCTGACCCCGATGGTATGAGAACTGAGATTGAATGTGCCAATTGCGGAGCCCATCTGGGGCATGTTTTTACAGGCGAGCATCTTACTGCTAAAAATGTACGTAACTGTGTTAATTCCATGTCGCTTGAATTTATACCAGCCCAGCTTGAAGCAGGAAGATACGGGACAGCAATTTTTGCCGGCGGATGTTTCTGGGGTGTTGATTATTTCATGAAAAAGGCCCCGGGTGTAATATCAGTTACCTCAGGGTATACTGGTGGAACTGTTAGAAACCCTACTTATCAGGAAGTTTGCACAGGCAATACAGGTCATGCAGAAGCTGTTAAGATAGTTTATGATCCGCAAAAAACATCCTATGAGAAGTTGCTCAAACTTTTCCTTGAGATACACGATCCCACGCAGGTTGGGGGACAGGGACCGGATATAGGTGATCAGTACAGATCGGAAATATTTTATCTGAATGATGATCAGAAAAAAGTTGCTGAGAATGACCTGAATATTCTCCGGGCTAAAGGTTATAAGATAGCAACAATGGTTACTAAAGCTTCAGAGTTCTATCCTGCAGAGACTTATCACCAGGATTATTATTTCAAAAACGGAAAAACGCCATATTGTCATAGGTATACACAAAGGTTCTGAACGCAGACAGTAGAGACGCCCAATTTGGGCTTCTCTATATTAAGAATCCCTGTAAAGGAGATCCATAATTTTTTTACAAATTTTTTACCTGGGAGTCAGACAAACAGTTAACTTTAACAAGTTTTAATTGAATCGTCTCCGGGAAAATGAATTTTAATAATCAAAGAAGCCAGCTTTTTGTTAGACGCAAAACGAAGCTCTGGCTTATTCTCGCCGGCTTTATATTAGCCCTTATATTTCTAAGATCTGGTAAAGCTGTAGTATCCTATACATCTTCTGACAAATATTGTGTATCGTGCCATATCCACCCTATGGCTGATCAGAGCTGGAAACTTTCGGACCATTATAATAACCGGACAGGCAGCATTGTCCATTGTGCTGAATGTCACCTGCCTCCTGAAGGGCACGGATATCTGATTGCTAAAGCTAAACACGGGTTTAAGGATGTCTACGGGTATTTCTTTAAGGACAGCGCAAAGATTAACTGGCAGGGAAAAAAGCTGCTGGAGAATGCAAAAGGATTCGTTTATGAAAAATCATGTCTCAAATGTCATCAGAACCTTTTTCCTGTAAAATTATCTCTGGACGGAGGCAACGCTCATCTTTTATATACTACAGGTAAAGAGCCATTAAGTTGTATAAACTGTCATCTTAATGTTGGCCATTTTGATAAAAATGCTCTTCATGCTCATAATACAAATTTTGGTGTTATTGTTACTGTAAATCAGGCGCTGTACACAGAGCCGGCCAGGGTTGAAAAATTTGAAAATTTTAATGAGAAGATACCCGGTACAAATGTTTCTTTCGACATGGTGGCAATTCCCGGAGGGAAATTCAAAATGGGTAGTCCGGATAATGAACCTTTACGGAAAAATGATGAGGGTCCTTTACGGAAAGTGACTCTGTCAAAATTCTGGATAGCAAGAACAGAAGTAACCTGGAATGAATACATGGCTTTCTTCAGAGCAACAGGTTCTCAGGGAAGAACAGAAGGACAGGCCGTTACCAACAAGAACGTTGATGCTATCAGCGGGGCAACTCCTCCCTGGGGTGCTCCTGATCAGGGTTGGGGAAAGGGCTCCAGACCTGCAATTACTATGTCGTGGCATGCGGCAAATGTCTACTGCCAGTGGTTGTCAAAAGTTACAGGGAAAAAATACAGACTTCCTACCGAGGCTGAATGGGAATATGCCTGCAGGGCAGGAAGTGAGACACCCTATTTCTTTGCAGGAAACCCAAAAAATTTTACATCTGCAGGGTTTTTAAAGAAGATTTTTGGCCCCGATACTGCAGGGATTGCATCCAGGGTAGTTTATAAAGTGAATAGTACTTCCAGGACGAAAGAGCCTGAATCGGTTAGAGCAAATCCATTCGGTTTGAAAAACATGGCAGGAAACGTTTCCGAATTTTGTCTCGATTTCTATTCTGCCGATACTTATAGGGCTGATTCAACCGAGGCTGTTAATCCACGCGGCCCCTCAACCGGACAGGAGCATGTGATTCGTGGAGGTTCCTTCAAGAGCGATGCAAGGGATGTAAGAAGCGCTTCGCGCGATTTCACTAAAACAAAAGATTGGCTTGTTACAGATCCACAGATGCCAAAAAGTATATGGTGGTATTCCGATTGTATCGATGTCGGATTCAGGGTTGTATGCGAAGCAGACAGCACGATAGGGAATTAAAAAGAATATTATAACAGGAAGTATATGCAGAATATTGACAGAAGAAAATTCATTGGTAAAACAGCACTGGCAGGACTTGGAATAGCAGGTGCAGGAGCTTTAATATCAGCATGTAAAAGAAAGCCGGATGCTGAAGCTTTAGGCCTTCCTCCAATCCTGAAAGGTGCTCCAAAAGGAAAAAAACTAAGAGCAGGATTGGTAGGTTGCGGAGCAAGAGGTACTGGTGCGGCAATAAATTTTATCAGCGCAGGACCTGATCTTGAAATTGTCGCTCTTGCTGATGTTTTTCAGGATAAAATTGATGCCTGTAGAGAAAGATTTGCTTCATTCAAACTTCCTATTCCGGCGGAAAATTGTTTTTTGGGACTTGACGGATATAAAAAGCTGATGGCTCTTCCTGAGGTTGATGTCGTTATTTTAGCTACTCCTTGTAAATTCCGTCCTGAACATTTTCTTGAAGCCGTCCAGAATAATAAGCATGCATTTCTTGAGAAACCTGTTGCAGTTGATTCTGTTGGCATACGTTCAATAATTACTACTGCAAAAAAAGCAGCAGCCATCGGTTTATGTGTTGTAACAGGTACACAGCGACGTCATCAGGAAGATTACATAGAAACGTATAAGCAGGTCATTGGAGGCGCTATTGGAACAATCACATCTGCTAAAGCATACTGGAATCAGGATCATGTGTGGTTTCGTGAACGCGAAAAAGGATGGAACGATATGGAATATATGATCCGTAACTGGAACAATTTCTGTTGGTTATGCGGTGATCATATTCTTGATACTCATGTACATAACATAGATGTAATCAACTGGTTCCTTGGAAGACATCCTGAAAAAGCAATAGGATATGGTGGAAGGGCACGAAGGATTACCGGTGATCAGTATGACTTCTTCAGTATTGACTTTGATTATGGCACCGGCGTCAGCTCTCATAGCATGTGCCGCCAGATTGACAGTTGTGCAAATGGAACCGGAGAGATTATTATGGGGACTGAGGGTTTTACAAATTGTGCCAACACGATCTATGACCTTAAAGGAAAGATTAAATGGCAGTTTGAATATCCGAAGGATGAGAACGGGAATGCCACCAACGCAGTTAAGATTCCACCCTATGTACAGGAACATATGCACCTGGTTCATGCTATACGCACGGGAAATTATGTAAATGAAGCAGAGCAAACAGCGATTTCCACATTAACTGCAATAATGGGAAGGACAGCAGCATATACAGGTCGTCTCATTACATGGGATGAGATATTCAAATCCGATATGGACCTGGGTCCTAAAAAAATTGAGATGGGCCCTGTTGATATGGTATTCGAAACGCCTGTCCCGGGAACTCCGATAGCCATTTAGTATTTAATTAAATTTTTTCGGCATAATTTTAAATAGTTTATTATGGCAAACAAATCATCGAGAAGAGATTTTGTTAAACGATCAGCAACGCTCATTGCCGGTACTTTTATTCTTCCGGAAATAATTCCCTCTTCAGCCTTTGGGATAGGAAGAGGAACTGCCCCAAGTGATCGTATCGTGATTGGTTCAATTGGTGTAGGATCGCAGGGAATGAGTAATATGAGCGACTTCCTGAAGCTCAAAGATACTGTGCAATTCGTAGCGGCATGCGATGTGGATAAGATCCATCTGGCTAAAGCCAAAGCAACCGTCGATCTTGCCAATAAAAATACGGATTGCCGTACATACGATGACTACAGGGAGTTTCTGGAAAAGGAGAAACTCGATGCCGTATCCATTGCTCTTCCTGATCATTGGCATGGGATTATATATTCATCAGCGGCAAACAAGAAAATAAATGTTTATGGGGAAAAACCAATATGCCGTACAATAAAAGACGGTCAGTCTATTGTTAATTCTGTAAAGATGAACAATATTATCTGGCAAACTGGCAGTTGGCAGCGCTCTTTAGCTAATTTCCACCGTGGCGCAGAACTTGCAATAAATGGCAGGGCAGGAAAAATAAAATATATTGAAGTAGGTCTTCCCGATGGAAACAAAGGTATCGGAACTCCTCCTGTCATACCGGTTCCTGCCGAACTTAATTGGGAAATGTGGCTTGGACCTGCATTAAAAGTACCATATCGTGGTGTTTCCCATTGGGACTGGCGGTGGATACTCGATTATTCAGGCGGTCAGCTGACTGACTGGGCCGGGCATCATATTGATATCGCCAACTGGGGAGCAGGGCTGGAACATACGGGTCCTGTTGAAATTTCAGGAGCCGGTGTTTACCCGGTTGAAGGAATTTTTAATGTTCCTGTTGAATATGATTTTCTGTGCAAATATGCAAATGGCATTGAAATGCGTGTAGCAAATGCATCCCGGCTTCCACTGGGTATGGGAACTACATGGCATGGCGATCTTGGCTGGGTTCATGTTGATCGCGGAGACATAATTTCAGCTTCTGATCCTAAAATCCTTAATGAAGTTATAGGTGAGAATGAAATCCATTTATATAAGAGTGAGAACCATTGGCAGAATTTCGTTGATTGCGTGCATACAGGAAAGCCGGCAATTGCTCCTGTCGAGGTAGCTTACAGAGCGATATCGGTTGCCTTACTTGGTGAAATTGCCATGACTACCGGTCAGACAATCAAATGGGATCCCGACAAGGAAGAAATAATAGGCAATCCGGTGGCTTCACGTCTTCTAAGCCGTCCTTATCGTCAACCGTGGACATTACCAACAGTTTAAACAGAAACAGATATGAAAAAACAATATTTGCTTTTTATTGTCGCAGCAGGTCTCTTAACCTTCTTTTCTGCATGTAAAAATGAATCCGGCTACAAAACTTTAATTATTACCGGTCAGAATAATCATAACTGGAAAGCCAGTTCTCCTGTTTTAAAACAGATTCTTGATGAAACCGGATTGTTTTCAACAGAGATCACTATCACTCCTGATAAAGGTGGAGATATGAAGACATTTGATCCTGATTTCTCAAAGTATAAACTTGTTGTAATCGACTATAATGGTGATTCATGGTCGGAAAAAACGAATAAGGCATTCGTTGAATATGTAAGAAACGGGGGAGGAGTAGTCCTTTACCATGCTGCAGATAATTCGTTTCCGTCATGGAAGGAATATAATGAAATGTCAGGATTAGGCGGATGGGGTGACCGTAATCAGAAAGATGGGCCATATGTTTATTATAAGAATAATCAACTGGTTACAGATACCTCCGCTGGTAATGGAGGTTCTCATGGCAAACGCAGAGAGTTTTTAGTCAGGACACGGATAACAGATCATCCTATCACCAGGGGTCTGCCTGTTGCATGGTTACACGGGACAGATGAATTGTATAGTCAACTCCGGGGACCAGCTAAAAACATGCAGATCATTGCAACAGCTTTTGCAGATAGTGCTGCAGGTGGTGGTACAATGAGGGATGAACCAATACTTATGACAATTGGATTTGGCAAAGGGAGAATCTTTCATACAACTATGGGTCATGCCGATGAAGGTGGAGGGCCATCGATGCACTGTGCAGGCTTTATTACTACTCTTCAGAGAGGTGCCGAGTGGGCTGTGACAGGTGAGGTAACACAGAAAGTGCCATGGGATTTTCCAAGTGCAGCCGGTGTTGTATTTCGTCCCGACTTTAAAGAGATGACACTAGATGAGGCATTCGATAATATCGGAAATTATGAAATTGCAAAAAGCACTAAATACCTCTCCTGTATACAAAGCCATATCCGGACCCTTGCAGGTGACGAAGCAGGAATGCTTAAGATAGAAAAGATGATGGTGAAGGTTCTTAAAAGCACACAAACAACAGTGGAGGCAAAAAAGCTGTTACTCCGTGAGCTGAGCCGGATTGGTTCGGATTATTCAGTTCCTGCTATAAAGAATCTTGAATCAAATGCCGAATTAAAGGATGAAGCTGAATTTGCACTTTCCAGATTAAGCACTAAATAAAGCTACTCTGTGGCCCTCTGTGGACCCTCTGTGAATCTCTGTGTAACTAAATTTTTAATTTCAGGAACTTACACAGAGTTGCACAGAGGAGGCACAGAGCAACACAGAGATAGAATATGAAGAAGAAAAGTATGCTATCACTAGTAATACCAATATTTAACGAAGAAAAACTGATTGATGAACTGGTTAAAAGGACTATTTCATCGATAGAATCTTTTATATCCGATTATGAGGTGCTCTTTGTTGACGATGGGAGTACTGATCAGAGTCTTGAAAAAATTTTGTTCTGGCAGAAGAGCAATAAACATATTAAAGTTATATCATTATCGAAGAATTTTGGTCATCAGGCAGCTTATACTGCAGGACTGGAACATTCCAGAGGGGATCTGGTAGCTATGATGGATGGTGATCTTCAGGATCCTCCGGAAAGGCTTGCTGACATGTACAGAAAGATATGCGATGAAGATTATGACGTTGTCAGTGGTAAAAGGACCGGTAGAAAAGGCAAAAACAGCAGGGATCTTTATGCTGTTCTATTCCATCTTCTATTTAAGTATATAGGTGAAATAAAAAACATGGAGAACTCAGGAAATTACTCCATGATGAAGCGTGAAGCTGTTGATGCATTGCTCTCTTTGAAAGAAAAAGTCCGATACCTTCCGGGTTTGCGGACTATTATCGGATTCAGGCAGGGATATGTCGAATTTGTGAGAGATGACCGTTTTAAAGGAAAACCCAAAATGAGCATTAACAAACTCTTTGTCCTTGCGGCGGATGCCATTTTTTCATTTTCAAGGTTTCCTATACGCTTCTGTCTGATGCTCGGGTCAATTGGAGCCCTCGTTTTTATGTGTGCCGGAATCTATGTTTTAATTGCCAAGGTATATGGATTTGCAGTAATAGGATGGTCATCCACACTTCTCAGCATCTATTTTCTTGGTTCTATTCAATTGATTTTCATGGGGATTCTTGGCGAATATGTTTATAGAAACTATAAGGAATCGCAAAACCGTCCGGTCTATTTTATCAAAAAGTTCTATGATGGCGGTCAGGAAAAATGATGAATGAGATAAGATTAAAATATATTTTTAATTTTTCCTCTGTATGTCTTCTTGTTTTGATGCTTTTATTGAGCAAAAATGCAGGCATCACCTGTGATGAAGTACTCCATTATGAGCATTCTGTTTCAGTCTATAACTACTTTGCCACTCACGGTGCGGATCAGTCTGCGCTGAATACCCCGGTTACAAATCTGAAGTATTATGGTCAGTCTTACGACAACATTGTAACAATACTGATCAGGTGGTTTAACATTGAAAATGTTTATGGTTTCCGTCACATGATGAGTACAATTGCAGGCTGGCTTGTTATTTTTTTGACCGCACTTTTTGCTATATGGCTGGCCGACTACAAGGCAGGCATTCTTGTACTAATAATGTTTGCTGTTTCCCCGACTTTCATAGGACACACGCAAAACAACCTGAAGGATATTCCATTTGCACTTGCCTACATTGCAAGTACCTTTTTCACACTTAGATTTCTGGTGTCGGGAAGGAAAAACTCTTACCGGATATTAATATTTCTGACATTAAGCATAGCTTTTTCAATCAGTATAAGGGCTGGTGGGCTTTTATCGATCTGCTATCTCTTCTTCTTCTATTTCATATTCTATCTGTTTAAATACCTCAGAGAGAAAAAAATTGATTTAGTTGAAATCAGGACGAAGTTTTTATTGATATGTGTTATTACTCTCATTTCCTGGTTTTTAAGCATTTTATTGTGGCCCTATGCCCTTCAGGGGCCTGTTAAGAATGTCATCGAATCATATCACATTATGGCTCATTTCCCTTCAACTTTTCGCCAGATCTTTGATGGCAGAGTCGGATGGTCTGATTATATGCCCTGGTACTATCTTCCTAAATCAATTTTAATTACTGTTCCTATTACAGTTTTGATCGGATTGATTCTTTTCTCTATTTTCATAAGATTTAAATTGGATCCTGAAAAAACTGTTCTCTATGGTCTGGTAATTTTCTCAGTTATATTTCCAATTGCTTTTGTAGTTTATGAGAAATCGAATATATATTCTTCATGGAGACAGTTTCTTTTCGTTTATCCCGGATTGGTATTACTGGCTTCAATTGGGTACCGTCACTTTTATGAAAACTTGAAAAGCAAATATTTAACATGGGGAATGGTAGTGTTATTGGCCGTACTTTCAATTCATCCGTTTAAATTTATGTTAACTAATCCTCCATATTACTATCTATATTATAATCAGCTTGTCGGAGGATTAAAGGGAGCCTATTCGAATTATGAAACTGACTATTATTATGTGAGTCAGACTGAAGCATCAAAATGGCTGATAGATTATCTCAGGAAAAAGGATATTCACGGCAAAATAAAAGTTAAGGCTACATATTCGGTAGAATGGTTGTTTCGCGATCATCCTGAAATTGAAACATCATACTTCAGATATGAAGAGAGAAGTCAGTCTGACTGGGATTATGCAATTGTGGCTAACAGGTATATTTCTCCTTTCAAGTTGAGAAATAAGATCTGGCCACCTGAAAATGCGATACATATTATCTATGCAGACAAGGTTCCTGTAGGCGCGGTGCTTGAAAGGAAATCGAAAGACGATTATGCCGGCTATTTGGCTCTTAATGAAGGAAGAAACAAGGAAGCATGTGGTTACTTTGAAAAAGCTTTGAATGTTGATGATAGTGATGAAATGATTTTTTATAATTTTGCAGCAGCTTTATTTAACGATGGACAGTATCTGAAAGCAGATTCTCTTTTGAAAAAAGGGTTAGAAATAAATCCCGATTTCGAGCCGATCCTGATGTACCTTGGTAATATTGCAAGGTCGCAGAACAAAGCAGATGATGCGATAAGATATTATGAAAGAGTTATCGGGGCAAACAGAAAGTATTTTGAAGCTTATGTAGGATTGTCTGAATTATTGCAAGACAAGGATGTTATAAGGGCACGGGCATTACTCACAACATGTCTTAATATGAATCCGAGGTATAAGCCTGCAATTATTGCAATGGCCGATATATACAGAAAGTCAGATCCTGATATTGCTAAAAAATATGACGAACTGGCAGGTACAATTAAATAATTTATAAACAGTTTTAAGATGAAAAAATCAGTTTTAGTGTTTTCGATGACTTTGCTTCTTTTTATTACAGGAATGACTGTTGCAATAGGGCAGGAGCAACCAAAACCAAAGAAAGATACAGTTAACATGGATACCAATGCAAAACCCACTTTTTATTATCCGGTAGAGGATTCCAAGAGTAAAAGTCACATTGGAACTATAGTAATTATTGCAGGGGTTGTTATTGTAGCAGGTGCTGCCGGCTTCTTCCTTCTAAAAAAGAAAAAGTAGATTAAAACTGTCCGTTCATCACCTTGATTGGATGTGATTATGGATAATATCAGAATATCGACTGCTCAGTTTGAAAACCGGAGTGGCGACAAAGAATTCAATCTGTCGAGAATTGAAAGCCTGGCAGGTGAAGCTGCCCTTAAAGGTTCTCATGCTATTGCTTTTCATGAATGCTCAGTTACAGGTTATTCATTTGCCCGGCATCTTTCAAGAGAAGAGATTACGGATCTTGCAGAATTTATCCCCGGAGGACCAAGTATTAAAAGGTTGACAGAGATCGCATCAAAGAACAATATTTATGTACTTGCCGGACTTTTCGAGAAAGACAGGGAGAATAAGTTATACAAAACTTATGTGTGTGTTGATAAAAATGGATTAGTTGCAAGTTTCAGAAAATTGCATCCCTTTATAAACCCGTACCTGACTCCCGGAGACAGTTATTGTATATTCAATCTCCACAGCTGGAAATGCGGAATACTGATTTGTTATGATAACAATATCATTGAGAATGTAAGGGCAACAACTCTTTTGGGGGCGGACATCATTTTTATGCCTCATGTTACGATGTGCACTCCTTCAACTCGACCGGGAGCAGGATTCGTTGATCCGGAATTATGGTATAACAGAGAAACTGATCCTACCTCCCTCAGAATAGAATTTGACGGTCTGAAAGGACGGGAATGGCTGATGAAATGGCTTCCATCAAGAGCTTACGATAACGGTATTTATGTTGTATTTTCAAATTCAATTGGTATGGATGACGATCAGCTGAAGAACGGCTGTTCAATGATCATAGATCCATTCGGAGACATTATAGCAGAATGCAGAACTCTTGGTGATGACATTGTCTCAGCAACACTTACTCCTGATAAACTTTCCCAGGCGGGAGGAAACCGGTACATAAAAGCGAGGAGGCCTGATCTTTATAAAGACATAATAGGACAAGCTCATACACCTGAACAAAAGGTTATCTGGCTCAATCTTGATGAAAAAGAAAACACAGAATCTTAATCCCTTTTGTTACTTAAAAAAGGACATGCCATGGCATGTCCCTACTTTTGTCTTTTTCCTTTTGTCTTTTATCTTATTGCACTTTAACCCAGATATTTCCTCCCTTATTGGATTCAACAACTGAGTGAATGAACTTCATTCCTCTGACTCCATCATGAACAGTCGGGAATTCACCCGCAGTAAATTTCTCACCTCTTATTGATTTTGCAGTACCTTTATAAATATTTGCAAGAGCTTCATAGATTCCCTCAGGATGGCCTGCCGGCATTGTTTGACTGCTTTCGGCAAGCTGATCATTAAATCCGTGAGCCGGTTTAAATATTTTTGTTGGTTCGGTATCGCTCAGCATATAGAGATAATTAGGATTCTCCTGGGCCCACTTAAGACTGGCTTTTGATCCGTATACTGCTATTGTGAGGTTATTCTCTTCTCCACCGCAAACCTGACTGGCTCTGATAACTCCTTTCAGGTTTTTGCTGAAACGAAGTAATACTGTTCCGTCAAGATCAAGCGGGATATCTTCCTTAACCGGATTAAGATCAGAGAGAACTTCTTTCACTTCAAGTCCCGTAGTGTATTCAATCAGGTTAAAGGCATGCACTCCTATATCTCCCATACAACTGCTGGCACCGGCATGTTTGGGATCGAGTCTCCAGATTCCTGTAATCCTGCTGCCGGTACCATGAATTATGGAATTTATCCAACCCTGATAGTACTGAGCATCAATACGTTGGATTGTACCAAGGAGACCTTTAGATATAATATCCCTCATCTGCCTTATCATCGGATAACCTGTGTAGGTATGAGTCAGGGCAAATGTCAGCTTTTTGTCTGCAACCAGTTTTTCCAGTTCTTCAGCTTCTGCAACAGTCATTGTCATAGGTTTTTCACAGACGAGATGAAATCCTGCACCAAGCAGATTTTTTGCAAAAGGAAAATGGAGAGCATTAGGTGTAACTATAGAGACAACCTGCATGCGTGAATCAGAAGGTAATGCTAATTCTGATTTTATAAGGTCATCCACACTTTTATAACACCGGGCAGGAGTTATGCCCTCATTTTTTGCAAATTGCTTGCTCTTTTCATAGTCGGCATCAAAAACACCTCCCACAAGCTCAAAATCGTTGCAGATTCTCGAGGCACGGCGATGTGCATCACCTATAAAGGCTCCGATACCCCCACCGATCATTCCCATTTTAATCTTTTTCATACTATATACTTTTGTCTTTTTACTTTTCTCTTTTGTCTTAATCTAAACATGTTTTCTCTTCCAGATATGCAGAAATATAAAGGCAACAATCAATACAGCGGGAACAACAGCAACAAATCTTAATGTATGTTCACCCCCTTCCAGCTGAGCTGCAGCCCATATCAACGCTTCCTTTGTTCCCATAAGTGCAGTTTTTAAGACTTCAATTGTTTGACCAGCAGGAATAGCTGCAGAGGTCTGAGCATCAAAAATGGCTCCTAAAACAGGCTGAGCAATAGCACCACCCAGGAAACCGATACCACCCATAATTGCCAGTCCAAGAGCACCACTCTGAGGGATGTTTTCGGATACAAACCCCAGCATTGATGGCCAGAAAAATGCCACCCCAAGCGCAAAGATGCCTGCTGATGCAAAAACCATAGCTCCGCTTGTATACCCCATCATGATACATCCTATAAAAGCCAATACCGAAGATGTAAGAAGTACAACTGTCGATTTGAAATTGTGTATCAGGGTACCTCCAAACTGACGTGTAAGGGCCATTATCCCGGATATCCAGACAAGGAGAAGAATAGGATTATGAGAGACATTTGCGAGCAGAGCTGCAATCCATTGATTTGTACCTAGTTCTGTTCCAGCTGTTAAAATCATACAGCAGGCCATGAATATAAATAGCGGGCTTACACACGCTTTCAGCATATCTTTATAGGAAAAGCCGGAGACAACTCGTTCTGTTTCCGGAAATTTCTTATTAAGAAACATATATCCGTAACCAAATGTAGGGAGAAGCATTATAGCCATAGCATAACGCCAGTTTAACAGTCCGATTTTGTTAAAAAGAAAAACAATCAGCCCGCCGATCACAATTCCTGTTGGGAACCAGGCGTGAAAACGATTAAGACGCCGGGTCTTCTGATCGGTGTACATGCTTGTTATCAACGGATTACAAGCCGCCTCAACACTACCGTTTGCAATTCCTACCAACAAAGTAGAGATGAAAAGTGACCAGAAACCCGTGGCAATGATTGTAAGGATTATACCGGCAACATGGCAGAAGAAAGCAATTGAAATAATCCTTCCGATGCCAATAATATCAACCAGTGGTCCGCCAAAGACCATAGCCAGGGTAAAACCCCAGAAGGCTGTACCCACAATCCATCCTACTTCAGTGTGGGTAAGATTAAATTCAGTAGCCCATGCCTGGACAAATGAACCCCTGGTGGCAAAGGCTAATGCCGTAACAACTAATGCAACACAGCTTGCATTGAACAATTGAGTTTTTTTTATTGTCTCCATGTTGAGGTTGAGGTTAAGGTTAAGGTTAAGGTT
>Ga0302164_10000205_pt1 | contig 21952 bp, 19 predicted proteins | sample I_Fen_E3_1_FD_193500 | JGI IMG/M metagenome (GOLD analysis project Ga0302164, IMG submission 193500) | Peat permafrost microbial communities from Stordalen Mire near Abisko, Sweden - I_Fen_E3_1 | ecosystem: Environmental > Terrestrial > Soil > Wetlands > Permafrost | place: Sweden: Abisko...
TTATTGATTTCAGGAAGACTAGTAAGGTTTTCTTTCAAAGCTTTTTCCAGCCAACTTAATTCTTCCTCTTTTTTGCCCAGTATAGTATATAAGATTGCTAAAGACCGAAAATAATTTGTGGATTTACTAACCCCTGATTCAATAAACCAGTTAAATATTCCATTTATCCCTGACTTATTGTAAACCTCTTTTATTGTCAATGTATCACCAGGCATTACCTTCTGAAGTGCCTCAATAGCTTTTAAATCCTCCCCGTATCTCAAATAAATACGGAAATACTGCCAATACACCCCTTGAGATTTATAAAGATCGATTTCTTCTAATCTGCGGCAAGCTTCAAGGGATTCTTTTAATTTGCCTTCATTGTAATAATGCAGTACATTTAAAGCGTTCATTGCTGGGGAGAGTGGATCGAGTTCCAATGCCAGGTTAAGTTGTTCATGTGCTTCTTTGTCCTGCCTTAAAATATCCAATAATTCAGCATAATACTGATGAGCGTTTGCATAGTTAGGATTTAATTCAATGGCCAGTTTTAGTTCTTTCCTGGCCTCCTCCCATTTCCATTCAGCCCAGAACAAAAGCCAACCCAGTGTTGCATGTGCTTCTGCAAGATTTTTGTCAATTTCAATTGCCCGCAATGCATATTTTTTGGCTTTGATATATCCTTCCGGATTCGGTGACCAGCCTTTCCATGTAAGTATAAAATATGCATCGGCCAATCCGGTATAGGCTAATGCATAATCCGGGTCTATTGCAACTGATTTTTCAAAATATTCAATACTTTTCTTTTGTCCTTCTTCAGTTCTCTGGTTCCAGAAAAAGCGTCCCCGTAAATATAAATTGTAAGCTTCCACATTGTTTGTTTGATTCTTTTCGATTTGTCCCTTCTCTTTTGAAGTTAAAGTTGCTTTTAACTCCCTGGCAACATTTTGAGCCACTTCAGATTGAATTGAGAAGATATCAGAGATGTTCCTGTCATATGTTTCAGACCACAAGTGTACGTCAGTTCTTGCGTCAATAAGCTGGGCTGTTATCCTTACATTGTTCCCGATTTTTTGTATGCTGCCCTCCAGAATAGATGATACACCTAATTCTCTGCCAATTTTCTTGACTGAGAGTTCCGTATTTTTATATCTTTTTGTCGATGTACCGGATGTTACCTTTAATTCTCCTATTTTGAAAAGGCGATCTAAAATTGCTTCCACAATACCATCACTGAAATATTCCTGCTCAGGATCATTACTAAGATTAGTAAATGGCAAAACTGCAATTGATTTATCTCCAGGGCTGGAAGATTTAAATAGTTTTGGAATGAAGAAATATCCAAACATAATAAGTGCCAATATGATTCCAGATGCAACTATGATTTTTGTCTTATTATTTTTCTGAGGTACCGATATTGGTTTAAAAACTTCCTTTGGCACTTCTTCTTTTCGGGGAATATGTTCTCCTATTGCAGTTATAATTTCTTTTATTGAATTAGCAACTTTATTAATCTGATCACGATAATATGTCTTGTTAAGATTGTCATGTGGGTGATCTTCACTGGCTCTTAATGGTCTGTTAACTCCTGCAGATTTATAGATAAAGTCAACACTACGAAGCACTCCTCCCAGAACCGATTCACATAATTTAATATCCGTTTGATCCAGATCATAAATCTTCACAGGTAGTACCCTGCTTGCAACATTCCCATTAGGTAGTTTTACCTTTAATCCAAACTGATCTTGAGAAACCAGCTCAAAAAATGCTTTAAACTCATGCTCCCATGCAAATGATTTTGGATCACAATATGTTCGTGAGATTATCGGAATAAAAATAATGCACTTCAATTTATCCTTAAGAGATTCATCCACATCATGCGTCTCTAACAGACCATCATGAGGATTGTTATCAAAATAGACACTAATCTCTTCCTTGAATGTTGATTCAAGTTCTCCCTTCATATTATTGACAAACTCAGTAACCCAGCCATCATGCTTGTTATCTTTCTGGCGGTAGCTGATGAAGATGTCATAATTATATCCTTCGATAATGCTTGACATCGGAGGTTTAGTTATTTCACTATCAAAATTAAGCTATCCTGAGATCAAAGTCAAGCTAGAATCAGAGTATGCACTTTTAATCTTACTTTGCTTATATTAATGCAAAACAAGGTAAAACCAAAAAATGTAAGTTATATACTATTAATTACCAATCAATTAAATAATATATTCAAAGATACAACCATTAAACTTGCAGGATAATCAACTATAGATTTAGCTCTTGAAATAGTAATTACCCTGTCTTCAAGAGGTTGCCTCATTACTTCCAATACAGTTCGTTTGAATTCCGGAATCTCATCGAGAAACAATACTCCGTTATAACCAAGGGAAATCTCTCCGGGTTTTGGAAAAGTACCTCCGCCAACCAGGGCGACATCTGAAATTGTATGATGAGGACTTCTGACCGGCCTTTTAGTCATAAGAGTTGTATGGTCATCGATCTTCCTGGCTATGGAATGGATCTTGGTAGTCCGAAGAGCTTCTTCAAGAGTAAGCGGTGGAATTATTGTAGGTGATCTCTTGGCTAACATAGTCTCGCCAGCTCAGGGAGGACCAGTCATAATTATGTTAAAATCAATCTAAAGTGGAGTATTACTACTTAACTCAAATCCCGCAAGAAAATAATAATTAAACAACTACAAACAATTTGGTATGAATATTGTGTGTTTTAAACCAGATAGCGGATTTGCTTAAAATACATATAATAGTCTTCCATCTTCATCAACCTTATGCCATGAAAAAGACAGTAGCTATATTATCAATTTTGATTCTATTACTAGTAGCTGGATGTGACAGAGACCTGAACCAGGCAAAAAGGTATTCAGATATGATATCAGAATGCGATAGTATAATAGGTCAGGCTGCTTTAATTGTTAATAATCAAAGAACCAGAGTTGATAGTCTGCAAAGAAAAAAGGAAGATGGTTTAACAGCTAAAATACCGAAATATAAATTATTAAGGATAGATAGAGAAACAATCGAGGCAAGTGAGATTGAGTCTAATACCAAAATGGTAATAAAACATTTGGAAGCAATTAAGATATTTGCGAAAGTTGGTGAGAATGTTAACAAAAGAATTATTTACTTTAAGAGGAAGTATATCAATTACTCAACAACAATTCAGGTACATGATGAGAATATAGCGATTAAGGAAATAACGGAAGGACTTTCAGCAAAACAATACATTTCAAAGTACCTGCCTAAAATATCCAAATAGATTTCCTTGCTAATGCACACTCGACTTTCTTTAACATTCTTTACCTGTCAGATCCTTTTAAGAGATTAATGAGAATTACCCCGTTGGAACCTCTGCTTCCGTAAATTGAGGCAGCTGAGCCTTTCAGGACTTCGATTGACTTGACCATGTCAGGAAGGATATTATCTATTGTTGTAACCGGAACTCCGTCAACCACAAATAAAGGATCAGTATCCCCGGTTAATGTGGTTATCCCCCTTACAATTATGGTGGTTCCGTGAACCTCGACTCCCGGAACTGCTCCGCGAATTAATTCATAAATATTATTATAACCAGAATATTTTGATTTTGTAGCGTCTATCTTCCCTACCGGAACCATAAGATCTTTTTTCTTTACTTTTCCATAACCAATATCAACCGATTCATTTCCCGGATCTGCTTTCTGGTAAGGAATTGAGCTTTTAAAGGTAAAATCAATATTTTTCCTGCCATTTATTACCTCTTCAATAATTCCACCAGCGGAGGTAAAAACACCAATCTTTTTATTCTCTTCTCTGACTTTGATTTTATAAAATCCTTTACTATCGGTGATATTACCGGTTTTTTCTCCGTCGATCAAAATAGTTGCATCGGCAACCGGCGTCCCTGTGACGTCAACAACAAAGCCTGTAATCGAGATTTTTTTCCCTGATTTCTGGCTGTTTGATTCTGTTATAGTAATTAAGGCCAGAAAAACGCATAATAGTATTCTGATTTTCATTTTAATATAATAAGTTAAAGTTTAAAACAATCTTCAAACATCTCTAAATAATCTTTACTGCTTAAATATTGAATCTGATCTTTTCTCTTTAAAGATAAGATTATTTTGTAACGCTCAACGTATATTGTTTTCCTAACTTATACAAAGTTACACCAATAGAAAAAGGAAATCAACTTTTAATTTAACAGACCATTTAATCAAAAAAAATAAAAAATGGTATGCCCGAATACTATTTCCTGATATCTGCCGGAGCCATATTGATTACCACTTGTCTTACCGACCTGTGAAAATCCAGAGCAAACAGAACCAATTTATTTCTTAAATCCGATTTCAAAGTTATATACCATAGAAGAGAGATAAAAATCCGATTACTGCCAGGACTTTCAGGCAGATTTTGTATTTTAGTATGAATTAATCTGAATATTATGGGACATCTTAATTGGAAAGGTGAATGGATTGAGGATGAATCTCCATTCGACAAAGCCGGTGAATATACCCTGAAACAGGAATTGATAAAAGAATTATTAGAAGTAGCTCAAAAATATCAGGGCAGAATTAAAGATAAAACTATTGAAGAAGCGACCCTTGAAGTTGCCAGGAAATATAAAATATTGAAATAAAAAATAAACCTCTCAACGAATTTTGAAGTACTTTCGCTTACTGAAAACTGAGAAAAAGAATTTAAAAATAAAATCCGGAGGATAATATATGCTTTACAGGCAACTTAATAATACAGGCATTGATCTCTCAATTCTCGGATTCGGATGTATGCGACTCCCGACAATTGACCACAAACCTGAAAAAATAAACTACCCCGAAGCAACCCGGATGCTTCATTATGCAATTGACAATGGCGTCAATTACGTCGATACAGCCTATTTTTATCATGCAGCAGTATTCGGACAACGCGGTGAAAGCGAGCCATTTGTAGGTGAAGCACTTTCAGGTGGATGGCGGAAAAAAGTTCATCTGGCCACCAAGATGCCACTTTTTAATCTCAGACAGAAGGAACAGATGAATACTTTTCTCGAAGAACAATTGCAAAGGCTGAAAACAGACTATCTCGACTTTTATCTCCTGCATGGCCTTAACGGTGAAACATGGGAAAGGATGAAAAATCTAGGTGTACGCGAGTTTATGGATAAAAAGAAAGCTGAAGGAAAATTCAGGTTTCCCTCATTTTCGTTTCACGGAAAAGCAGAAGATTTTATCAAGATCTGCGACGAATATGACTGGACCTTTGCACAGATTCAATATAACTATATGGATATTGATTTCCAGGCAGGGTATAAAGGCCTTAAGTATGCTGCAGATAAAGGAATCGGGGTTGTTGTGATGGAGCCATTAAAGGGAGGCAAACTCGCTCAGAAGATTCCTCAGGAAATGATATCTGTGTTCAATGAATCTAAAATTAAAAGGAGTCCTGCAGAATGGGCATTGCGGTTTGTAATGAATGAGGCAGGTGTATCAAGCGTTCTGTCAGGAATGAACATCATGGAGCAGGTAGTGGAAAACATCAAAATTGCCAGCGAAGGAAATCCGGATTCACTCAACAATGAGGAATTATTGATGTTTAATAAATTGCGGAATGCCATGGGTATCAGAGCCAGGGCAGACTGCACTGCATGCAGGTATTGCATGCCATGCGCTTCAGGCGTTGATATTCCCGATGTATTGTCAGCTCTGAACAACGCTGCAGTCTGGAACGATCCGAACCCCTGGCTGACAGGTTATGTCAGTATAAATGGTAAAGCAGGCAAATGTACCGAATGCAAAGAATGTGAGGAAATATGTCCTCAGGAGCTTCCGGTATCAACTTTTATGAAAGAAGCGGCGGCTTTATTCAAGGGATAGGGGAATAAGATAAAAGACAAAAGTTAAAAGTCGAAAGTCAATCCACATTCGCTACCACCTTCGCTAAAGCTACGGTGGTCAAAGAAAGCTACGGCGCACGAAGAAAGTCGAAAGTTAAAAGATAAATGTTTAGCTTTATGTTCAAATTTGTGATCAGCTAATTCCGGCTTTAAATAAAATTTCAGAATATGAAAATACCAATTCTAATTTTATTGATTGCAATCTGCTCTGTTACATCTAATGCGCAGTCAAAAAGCACTTTAATATATGGTGATGCTCTGATCCGGGACAAAAGAATGGAAGGGATTGGCACCGTATTGACCGTTGTTGGGGGAGTGACACTTTTTACAGGTAATATTTTATACTGGAAATCATACAACGATCGTGGCAATAATGGACCTGACGAAGATAAAGTCAGAACATCTGGCATTATTATGTTGAGTGGCCTGGGATTAATGGCAGTTGGAATTCCTTTGTGGGCAATTGGCAAGTCAAAAGAAAGACATATTAAAATTGAAGCTGAACTGGTTAAGTTTAAAGGTTTGGCTTCTGCAAATGGAATTGGATTAAAAATAAAATTTTAAACCCGATTACTAAAATAAAAATATTTGTCGTAGATCACTTGCCAGAAAACTGAAGCATTCAAATATACTTTCTTAACAGAATAAACGGCAAAAAAAAGTTACAGGACTTCCCTGTTTGAAAACCAACAACTGTAATATTGATATAAATATCTCAGTCACAGATTCCTGGAAAAATAAAATTGACTTTGGATTTTTCATGTTGTAACTTGCATCAACAAACGTACTAAGGTATTCTGGTTTTATCTATTAACTAAAAATTAATCACATGAAAAAGTTTTGTTTAACTACTGGAATTGCTTTATGCCTGCTGATTCTTTCCAATGGGATTCTGGCCCAGACCACAGCCACTAAACTTGATCAGCTTAAATTAATGCAGGCTTATGTTGGTAAATGGCAGGCAACAACCGGAAAAGACACTGTAGAAGTCTGGGATTTCCAGAATTATGGAAAAGCTACTATTATAAATGTACATCGGGTTGTTAAGGATGTGAAAACCCCTTTGTACAAAAATAATATAGCTTTTGATCCAAAAGAAGGCAAATTCAAAGGATTCGCCTTGTGGACTGATGCAGGCTATGTGACATGGATTGCTTCATTCACTTCGGAAAAATTACTTTCGGGAGATATGGTTCAGAATTTTACTCCAGGAACAACTTTTATTAAATTTGAAAATGTACTCGTAAATGCCAATGAATGGACATGGACACAATTTAATAAAGATGGGGTAAAAATTCTTGAATATAATTTCAAGAAAATCAAATAGCTAATTATTATTTAATATTCACAAAAGAGAAATAAACAATATAAAATTATTGATAAGATCAAAATAGAAAGGAATCGCTTCAATAACATAGTATTTAAAGACATTGTGCAACAATCCCATTAGTCATTGTTGCATAAGTAAATTCATGTACCAGAAGAAAGAAAACCCGAATTCTTCTTTTCTTTTTATTATGCTGTTTGGAATTAATTGCCTGAGAATGATGAACTGATTGAGATCCCGATCACTTTGTTTTTCATTTCTGTATCCACTGATGTTACTGGTGATACATTCGCCAGACCTATTCCGTATTGAGCTAAAATCAGGAAACCTTTGATATTTACACCTACTCCAAAATTTAATCCGATATCAAAAAACTTCAAATCACAATTCTTCCCTGATCCGTAACTAATATTTTCTATGGCGCTTCCTGAACCTATTTTATATCCACCCACACCACATGCGAAATAAGGACCGGCAAACAGAGACACATTAAACACATCTGAACCAATGCTATATGCCGCCATGAAAGGCACCTCAACGTAAATTGGAGATATGGAATAATCTACTGTATCAATTTTATAATCTGAACCTTTGGCAGAAAATATAAGAGCTGGTTGAAAAGTAAATTTCCCTTTTACAGGTATCTCAATAAATCCACCAAAATGTATACCTGCAAGTGTCTTTGCATGGGTACTTATACCGTTAGTTTTCAATGTCATAGTTGACAGATTCAAACCAAAAATATATCCCGTCTTTGTCTGAGCATTTGTACATGCGAAAGCAAACATCAAAAAAATTATAAATGCAGATTTCAGAAAATTTCTCATTCGCATATCAGTTTAATTCATAAGTTATTATACTCCCACATTTTTCCACAATTTGACTCCAATCCTCAGGCCAAAATTTATAAACGGGTATCCTGAAATAAAGGTTTCATGCCTATCCGGATAGGTTGTACCTTGCATATAAGCCGGATTTTCTATCTTTAATACAGTTACAGCCATAGACCTTACTCTCATTCCTATACCTCCATACCAGTCGAGTACCAGATCACCATCATCATTTTGCTGTCCGAAAATGAAGCCAAATCCAAAGATGTTCGAAAATTTGGATTCAGTCTGGTTCACCGTAATGCCACCCTCATATACCGGAAAGACGGATTCTTTATAAAAACAATATTTATACATTAGCTGCGGACCATAATACCATCTTTTTCCATACTTTCTGAATTCAAATTTGAATGATACACCATGGTTGTTGTACGGACTGTTCCTGTAGGAAAACAATCCCTCGCTCGACGCATCAGCGTTTGTACCGTTTTGCTCAAAGATTTTTATTGCTTCAATAGGAAATATATACCCGACCTGAAACTGAACACTTCTGTCATGTGGCAGGTCCATTTCAAAGGAAACCGGGAATTCACTGAATAATAGCTGGAACGGATTGATTTTTATTGTTCCAAAAGATACGTCCGCCGGAATGGTATCTGGATTAAAACTAAATTCCTTTATAGATGATTCAGTATTACTGTTGCCTAAGCTCTTGGGGCCAAAAGAAAACAAAAGTATGAAAGCCACCAGAAGTACTGCATGTTTCTTCATAACCTTTCACCTAAACGAAGTTATCAGCAACCGTAGGATATTAAACAAATTTAAACCAATTAATTATTAAAGTCAAGCACGATTCTAAAACAAATTCTGAAACGTTAATGAGTTGAAAAGCTGAACGGTTTATAATTTGAACAGGAACTAACCTAAAATCCTGATGATTTAATTGCTTTAAAAATATTATTATAATACCTTGTGTACTCTAACGATTAAGCGTCAAAACAATAAAAAATAAAAACGTGGAAAAGAAATCCGGGATATCACAGACCAGAAGGAATTTACTGAAGGGGTTAGCAGCCCTTCCTTTTGTGGGCAGCTTTTCTATAGCATCAGCTGCTACGCGTATTTTATCACAGGACAATGGTTATCTCACTGAAGAGGTAAAAGCTTATCTAAAGAACCTTAAAGGGACACTTCCTAAAGGGAAATTCGGAAAACACGAGATCAGCAGACTTGTTTTAGGATGTAATCCTATGGGCGGATGGTCACATTCAAGAGATCTCCCTTATGTCGGGCAGCTTAGCAAACACTGGCATACTGAAACGAAAATGAAGGAAACATGGGCAGTTGCAGAACAAGCCGGAATTAATTTTTGCAATCTGGTGGAATTTCAATACAAGACATTTAATGAGTATAAAAAGGAAACAGGAAGTAAAATGATGAATGTCTGTCAATGCTCTATCGGTCAGCCTGATGACAGGCTCCTGCCGGTTAAAAAAGCAGTCGCTGACGGTGCCGATTTCATTTATATCCAGGGAGAGAATACTGACGGACTGGCAAAAACCAATGCAATAGATGTTTTACTGAAAACCGTTGACTATATTCACAGTCAGGGTATGCTTGCTGGTGTCGGAGCACATTCGATTAAAAGTATCCAGGCTTCAATAAATGTAGGTGTCAAACCTGATTTTTACTATAAAACTTTTCATCACGACAATTACTGGTCCGTCACTCCGCCTGAAAACAGGAAGGAATATCCCAATTACCCGATTACACGTATAACTGATCGGAATCAGTGGAATGATAATATGTGGGACCAGTTCTATAAGCAGACCATAGAAACTTTTCGGTCAATTGATGTTCCTATGTTTGGCTTCAAAGTACTGGCTGCCGGTTCAATACCACCTGCTGATGGAATCCGATGGGCATACGAGAATGGCGCCGATTTTGTTTGCCTGGGAATGTATGATTTCCAGGTGGTTGAAGATGTAAATACTACAATAGATATATTGGGGAGCCTGGGAAAAAGAGAGAGACCCTGGTATTCCTAGTTTAGGTTGCATTCATATCAGTGTGGTTTTTCCATAGTTTTATACCTATCCGTAGTCCTAAATTTATAAAAGGATAAAAAGTGCTAATAGATTTCCTTGAATTAGGATAGAATGTCATTCCATCCTGGATCTTTAGTACATTAATCGACATCACCCTGAATCTGAATCCAATACATCCATACCAGTCAAATACTATATTCCTTCTATCATTTTGCCGGCCTAAGATATAGCCAAATCCAATAATGTTTGAGAATTTGGATTCAGTCTGGTATCCGTCATAGATTGAGAATATGGAATTTTTATAAAAACAGTTTTTATACATAATCTGAGGACCATGATAATAGTACTTTCCATATTTCCTGAATTCCAGTTTGAAAGATAATCCATAATTATTGTAAGGACTTTTTCTGTAAGAAACCAATCCACTACTCGTAACTTCGCCATTTTCTCCCGATGTCTCAAAAACCCTTCTTTGGAACGATTTCTCCGGGAAAGGGAATATTAATCCCACCTGAAACTGTATGCTTCTTTCATTAGGGCGAAAAAGTTCAAATGAAAAAGGAATTTCGCCGAATAATGGCTGTAAAGGATTGACCTTTAGAATCCCTAAAGGTTTCTTTCCGGGAATGGTATCAATATTAAAATTATCAGATGATCCTGTAATAACAATTTCTTCCAGGTTGTTACAATGAACTCTGCTGTTAAGAACAAAGAGCAGGGCAACAATAAATAGGGGCAAGAATTGTTTTTTCACAATTAATCAGGGTTACGACCATTTTCGACTTCTGAGATGATTTAACCAAATTTAAACCAATTAATTAGCAAAGTCAACTAAAAAAAATAATCATCAGTTTTGAAAGAAGTACTCATTATTAAAAGGCTTCTGAAAAGGTTCATTTAAACGCAAAGAGCCGCAGAGAAAAGCACGAAGAACCTCAGAGAAATACATATAATGATTCCAGCTCTGCGAAACTCTGCAACTTCTCAGCGGAACTCTGCGTTAAAAAAACTTTGATTTAACCTCAGGCAGAGAAAACCCATTCTGATAGCTTTATATCAGTTTTTTACCCGGTTATATGTTTCTGCGACAAGTGATTTGCCATTAACTATTTCGGTTCTGACTACCAGATCGGGCGATTTGAGATCAAATACCACTATAAAGCCAGCTTTTTCAGGATTAGAAGCAAACTCATATGGGACCTGCTCGAATCTGTTCTTTGCAGTGAACCACGCTGACTGTAGCATAAAGTTCGGACTATCTTTCATAATTCCTGCAATAACTACTTTATTACTTTTTCTGTCATATCCCCATAACTGCTTCATTTCAAGCCAGACCTTACCCTGCGTGACACTTTTTAGCGTGAATTCCAGACAATTATTTCCGTAAGGCTTAAATTCTGCAGTATATAAAGTGTCTTTTATTGATTCATTTTTCCAGATGCCTGTAAACTGTTTCAGAAGCTCCATCTGATTGAGATCTGATTGATTAGTTTGTGCATATATTCCATTTGCAGATAACAAAATGAATATAAATCCCAGTGAGAATACATTTACTCTTTTCATAAAACTATGTTTTTGTAAATAAATAATTTGAAAAATTCTTATTGATAAACATTGTGTACTTATTTCTGTTCATTTTAAAACATCGTTCTTAAGGATTAAGGATATTTAGTGAGAGTTTAATAAATTTAAAAATGAATATTGTAATACATTACGATATACCTTTAATCGCTTTAAAACAAGTTTCTAAAATAATCCTGGATTATAACAGGTAATCTTAAAAATCAATTATGATGGCATTTGAAGATTTAGAAAAAAAGAAGATAGAAAGGAAAACCGGGAGCGGAATCAGAGAACTTCTTAAGCTCTATTGGTTTCTTAAACCATACCGCTGGAAATTTGCCCTGGGTATGTCTTTTTTATTGATTTCCAGTGGTGCGAGCCTGATGTTTCCCAAGTATCTTGGAAATATGGTGGATCTTGGGAACAAGGGAAAGTTAATTAGTGAGATCACCCATACAGGGCTTATTCTTCTGGCAATCATTCTTGTCCAGGCAATATTTTCTTACTCTCGCATCCGGCTTTTTGTTGAAGTGACAGAAAAAACCCTCGCTTCTATACGTCAGCATTTGTACAATCATCTGATCAAGCTGCCCATGAGCTTTTTTGCAGTTCAGAGGGTTGGAGAACTGAATAGCCGGATATCATCTGACATTTCGCTGTTACAGGATTCACTTACTTCTACCCTGGCCGATCTGCTGTCGCAACTTATCCTGATAATAGGAGGAATAACACTAATGACTGTAAGCTCCTTCAAGCTCACTATGTTTATGCTGGCTATTTTGCCTGCAGTTGCGCTCTTTGCTTTCTTCTCAGGAAGGGCCATTCGCAGGTATTCAAAAAAGGCACAGGGATATGTAGCGGAGTCAAATACTATTGTGGAAGAAACACTGCAGGGCATACAAAATGTTAAAGCTTTTACAAATGAGTTATTTGAAATCAATCGTTACCGCGAAAAGACCAACGAGGTAGCAAAAGCCGGGATAAAAGGCGGAAAATACCAGGCTGCCATGTCTTTTATAGTTCTGGCATTCTTTATTGCCATGGGTGCAGTGATATGGCGGGGAGCCACACTTATTGCCTCGGGACAAATGGCAGCCGGACAACTATTCTCCTTTGTAATTTACTCAGGTTTCATTGCAGGTAACATTGCGGGCATGGCCGGTGTATATACCCGACTGCAGAAGGCTATCGGTGCTGCTGAGAAATTGCTTCTTCTGCTAGACGAACCTGCTGAAGCCGTCGATGAGAAGTATACACACGAACCTGCTGACACTCTGCTTGGGAAGATTGATTTCGACCGGGTGGCATTCGAATATCCCTCAAGGAAGGAAAATGTTGTGCTTCGCGATGTAAGTTTCAGCGTGGAACCAGGAGAACAGGTGGCACTTGTCGGACCCAGTGGCGCGGGAAAATCCACCATCGTATCACTTTTACTAAAATTCTATGAACCCACCAGTGGAGACATTCTCTTCGACGGCCGTAATAGCAGAAGTTTTCCCATTACGGCACTGCGTTCTCAGATGGCTATCGTTCCCCAGGATGTATTTTTATTTGGAGGAACAATTCGTGAGAATATTGCATACGGTAAGCCTGGTTCAGACCTCGATGAGATTATTGATGCAGCTAAACAAGCGAATGCATGGGATTTCGTACAATCTTTCCCTGAAAAGCTTGATACCATTGTCGGGGAAAGGGGAATTCAACTCTCAGGCGGACAACGGCAACGAATTGCAATTGCACGTGCAGTTCTCAAAAATCCCAAAATACTGATCCTCGATGAAGCAACTTCGTCTCTCGATTCCGAATCAGAAAGATTAGTTCAGGAAGCACTTGATAAACTGATGAAAGGGCGTACCTCCGTTGTAATTGCTCACCGTCTTGCTACAATACGTAATGCTGACAAAATCATTGTGCTTGAGAATGGAACGATAATTGAACAGGGTACTCATCTTGAACTTCTTGCTCATGAAAATGGTTTGTATAAAACACTTACTGAGCTACAGTTTGCGGTGTAACTGAAACAATAATGAAAAATGAGTTACGAAGCTGTAACTCATTTTTATTGAATATACTTTGATACAATCATTCAGCTATAAAACCTATTTTTATAACAGGCGATATACTATCGGCCAATTTTACTAGACAAGTATCTGTCTAGCATAATGGACACAGGTCTTAACCTCCTTCACGGAATTCGACCAAGGTTTCACTTCATATTCCAGCTCAATGTCACAGAAGATTGGCCATCCATTCTTCTTTATCAGCAAAAGTATATCTTCAACCGGAGCTTCACCCTGTCCCCAAACCTGGTTTGTGTTGGCTGGATCAGTCTTCGGACCGGTCTTATCCTTCATATGTACACTTACAATACGATCGTGATACTTTTCGATAATAGTATTTGGATGTATTCCTGTGGAACCAAAAAAATGTCCCGAGTCAAAGTTAAACATAACTGCTGGTGAAACAGCCATGAATGGATCATAACTGAACCCGGGTGTCGCAAATTGCATGTGCTGATGGAATATAGCAAATAAGCCATGTTTTTCAGCAAAAGGAGCGAGTTTTTTAACTGCTTCCATTCCAAGTTCTTCAGTTACACCTTTGGCTCCCAAAGCTTTAGCTGCATTGAATGCATAATCGATCTCTTCATCTGACCATCTGGCTGGAGAAAATTTTACAATATGAATTTTAATGCCGGCATTATCGAACATTTTCCTGACATCATCGAATTTTGACATTGGCAATGCCAACCGCCATGCTTTTATGTCCTGATTGTATTTTGCCAGTGCAGCTTTCTGATCTGCTGTTAGTTCAGGACGTTGCTGCATAGGTGGAGGGGCAGCCGGAGGAGTAGCTGCAGGATTACCAGCCGGAGCTTTAGGAGGAGGAGGTGGTGGTGGTCCGAACATTCCCATCATCGGATTTTTTGGAGCACCAAGAAATTCCTCCACATCATTGCTCATCAATTCAATTGAACTGATACCGGTTTCGGTACAATACTTAATGATGTTTTCGACGCCACCTGGTTTATCGCGCCAGCTGTAGGTAATAGTGCCGATCTGAACACCCCCAAAATTTGAGTTTGGTTTTGTTCCGGGTACCTCTTTCGCAACCTGTGTTCCCCTACCGAATAAATTAATTGGCATTAACGAAAAAGCAGCAACAGTGGCAGTACTCCCGAGGAACTTACGTCTCGAGAGGTTTCTTTTTGATTTGCTATTGTTTTCCATATTCCCATTTTTATATTTGCACTTATTAATTATCTTCCAAAAACTACAAGCTCCAGCCGGTTCTGTATTCATACTGAAACATACTGTTAGCTTCCGGCAGATTTGTGATCTTCATATTGGCAGCATCATATTCAAGAGTGATGTTATCAAGCTGATGTTTTACCGCAATATTGGTTAAAAGCATGATTTCAGTCAGTTTTGATGAAATGGAAAAATCATTGCACGATTTTTTACCATCTTTTATAGCTCCAATCCAGTCCTCAAAAATATTTCCTGTACGTGGTAACCATGCATCAGGACCTTTAAAGTTAGCATCAGCCGGGATAAGTTCCGGCATTGCGCCATGGCTTCCATGGGTAATTATCCCTTTGTCGCCGTAATATGTGGCGTCTTTGACTGCCCTTCCTGCTTCAAGGCCTTCAGGTCGCGGTGGCCTCAATCCTCCATCGCACCAGGTAACTTTCACAGCTGGCATATTTCCCCGGGCTGGAAACTCATAAGTAACAGTCTCACAAAGTGGCATATAGTCAGTACTGTATGGCGAACTTGTAGCCTGTATTTTATTAGGCATCCCAAGGTTGAGAGCCCATATTGGTGCATCAAAGATATGAGCGCCCATGTCGCCCATTGCTCCTGTTCCATAATCCCACAAACCTCTCCAGTTGAAGTGAAGTGTTTCAGGATTGTAAGGTTTATTTGGGGCCGGACCTAACCATATATCATAGTTCAGGTTTTTGGGTACGGGCATCCCTGCAGGTCTTTTCAGATCGCCCTGAGGCCAGAATCCCATGGGACGATTTGTCGATAAATTAACTTCTCTGACAAGACCAATTACACCTGACTGAATCCACTCAACTGTTTTCCTGGTTCCCTCTGTTGCATGGCCCTGGTTTCCCATTTGTGTCACCACGCCGGTCTCCTTAGCCAAACTTGCAAGTTTGCGGACTTCGAAAATTGTTTTTGCCATTGGCTTTTCAAGGTATACGTGCTTTTTAGCACGCATGAAGGCAGCTGCAATCATTGCATGGTTATGATCGGGTGTACCAATCACAACGGCGTCAATGGACTTTTCCTTATCAAGCAGTTCACGCCAGTCGCTATATATTTTTGCCTTTGGATATCCTTTGATTATATGCCCTGCATAATCGGGATCGACATCGCAGAGAGCATAGATGTTTGCAAGCTTGATAGGATTCCCACTTCCTGCTGCGCCCATCTGAACTGCTGCATTTGTGTTTGCAGCTCCTCCAGGACGTGGGTTTCGTTTCATCATTTCAGCCATCCTGGCTTCCTGGGCTGCGATCTGCTCTTTTGTCATCGGTGTGCCGTTAAAGTTCCTTTGTGGCCTTACTATCGGAACATCGGGTGTGCAAAGCTGTTGAATATCGCCACCTCCCTGGCTCCCGACTCCAATACCTGCAACATTGATCGTATCGCTTGGAGCCGTATAACCCCTGCCTCCCAAAACTGAACGCGGAATTATTGTAAATGCTGCAGCTGCAGTTGCTGTGGTACCCAAAAAACTCCGCCTGGTAAGGCTTTTACCCTTCGGGTTTTTGCCGTTAAGATTTTCCTTGCCCATAATAATTGATTGTTTAAAATTGATAATAAGAATAAGAGACTATAAATATACATAAAATCTTATTTTTTTCCTATTAATCCGGAAGCAAATGAGTGAATTAATGATATTTAACATATGAATTATCAGGCGATAAGCTTATGACCTGAGAAGGGATCAATGACAAAAAAACCCGGACTGAATAAATCCGGGTTGTATAATATATCTGGCTGTTTAAATCAGATTGCTGTTCCGCCTCTCTCTCCTGTCCGGATTCTTATGCATTCCTCCAGCGGTGTTATAAAGATTTTTCCATCGCCAACATTTCCGGCTCCGTTTGTACGTGCAGCTTTTAGAATTGCATTAACTGTTATATCAACAAAAGCGTCATTGACCCCGATTTCAATTCTGATCTTTGGGATCAGGTCAGGAACAATGATCTGTCCTCTGTACATCTCCTCAATTCTCTGCTGTCCATGTCCTGAAACGCGACTTACAGTTATTCTTTTTATATCAGCTTCAATTAGTGCCTCACGAACTTTGTCGAGCTGAACTTCCCTGATTATTGCTGTTATTAATTTCATTTTATTGTAATTACAAGATTATCTGATTAACTGGGATTTAACATTCCATATCCTCTTTCCCCGTGATAAGACCTGTCAAGTCCTGCCATTTCATCGTCCTCTGAAGATTTAAACTTTATAAGCTTATTCAGAAAATAGATTATTACGAAGGTCATCGCCGCAGCGTATACGATTGCTATTGTCACAGCAAGTGACTGCACTCCAAACTGGTTCCAGATAGTCCAGTGTCCGCCAGAAACTGATGCAGCATCTCGCATCCACGACGGACGAATAAAGAATGTAAGAAGAAGTGCTCCTACAATTCCTCCAATGCCATGTATCCCAAATGCGTCAAGACTATCATCATATCCCAGTTTGTTTTTCAGCTGTATACCCATATAGCAAATTAAGGAAGCAAGAATTCCAAGTATCATTGCCCCATAAGGTTGTACCACTCCTGCAGCAGGCGTAACTGCAACTAATCCGGCAAGAATCCCGGAAGCAAATCCAAGTGCAGTAGCTTTTCCCTGGTGAAAACTTTCGATCAGGATCCAGGAAAGAGCGCCGGATGCTGCAGCTACCTGGGTAGCTGTAAGAGCCTGTGCTGTGCTTAATCCTGAAGAAACACTGCTCCCAGCATTAAAACCAAACCATCCAACCCAAAGAAGACCTGCTCCTAACATTGTAATCACCATATTGTTAGGACGGATCACCTGGTAAGGATATCCTCTGCGGGCTCCAAGATATAAAGCTGCGACCAGTCCGCTTACTCCAGCTGAAATATGAACAACTGTTCCTCCTGCAAAATCTATTGCTCCTTTTGCACCAAGGTGAAACAGGAAGCCATCAGCAGACCAAACCCAATGACACAGAGGATTATAAACCAGCAGACTCCAGATTGCGATAAAGAAACAATAAGCTTTAAAATTAACTCTTTCAGCAAACGCCCCGGCTATAAGCGCCGGAGTTATAATTGCAAACTTTCCCTGAAACATTGTAAAAACATATTCAGGTATACCTGCATCTAAAATATTTGTATCGATCCCTTTCAGAAAAAAATATTTGGAATCCCATCCGAACCATCCTCCAAGAATGTTCTTTCCGAAGCACATGCTGTAACCCACTATCACCCATAAAACACTGATAATTCCCATTGCCACAAAACTATGCATTATCGTGCCAAGCACATTTTTTGAGCGTACCAGTCCTCCATAAAACATGGCCAATCCGGGTATCATCAGCAGTACAAGCGCTGTAGATGTAAGCATCCATGCTGTAGCGCCAGAATCAATATGGGTATTGTCAGCAGCAAATAGACCTGCACTGCCAATGAACAGCAGAAGCAGAATTAACAGGGATCTTTTTCCAAAAATTTTCATCAGTAAAAAATTTAACGTAAATTCACTTAAAACACAGATATTTTATGCAAACATATGTTTTTTTAGAGGGCAATTCAAATTATTTATGTATTTTTTTAACACTTACATCATTTTTTTAGGGGCATTTATGATTATTTTATGCTTTTTAAGTCTACGTACCCTTATTTTCAATAAGCAATATGATTAAATCAATGAGATATTAAAATTAATATCTGATTTGTCAGTCTGAGAGGTCTGGCTTTCAGAGATAAAATTTTACAATCCCATGACATCTCATGACAATCTTTTACCTGGCTGTGACAGAGTTCAGACAATTACGGGGCAACTTTGTATTGCATAATAAAATTGAAAACCATAATCATGAAAACAAAACATTATAAGTTTTTCACCTTTTTCGTATTCTTCGTAATATTTGGTGCTTCGGCCCATTCTGAAGATTTACGAAAAATTGTTTCTCTTTCGGGAAATTGGAAATTTTCTATTGGAGACGACAGCAAATGGTCCAGCCCTTCATATGATGATTCCGGCTGGGACCAGATTACAGTGCCTGAACCATGGGAGAGCCAGGGATATAATGATTACAACGGGTATGCCTGGTACAGGAAATCCTTCAGAGTCAGGGAAATTCCATCCAACACCACCATCTACCTGCTTCTTGGCAAGATCGACGATGTTGATATTGTTTATCTAAATGGCATGGAAATAGGAAGAAGCGGCAAGTTTCCCCCTGATTTTAAAACAGCCTACGACAGAGACCGAAGGTATATCGTTCCTGCTGATCTTCTGAAAGGAAATGAAGAAAATGTAATCTCAGTAAGGGTTTATGATTCATATCTCAGTGGTGGAATAACAGACGGACCAACAGGAATTTATGTAGATGAGGATAATGAATTGCTCGATCTGAACCTGAGCGGCAAGTGGAAATTTCAGACCGGGAATGACAAAACCTGGAAATCGGCCGAATTTAATGATGAAGACTGGAAGACAATCAATGTGCCTTCCGCCTGGGAAAACCAGGGATATGAAGACTATGATGGATATGCATGGTACAGACTTAAATTCTCTTTACCGCACGATTTCAATAAAGGAGAATTGTATTTATCTGTTGGAAAGATTGATGATATTGATGATGTTTATCTGAATGGAGAACATATCGGAAACGTTTATGATCTGAGAAAAAAGTCGTGGATGGGAGTACAATACACTGGATGGGAATGGACTATGCCGAGAGCGTATAAGATCAGGGAAGGCTTGTTAAACAGGACTGGATCCAATACAATTGCAGTAAGAGTCTATGACGAGCAGGGACTGGGCGGTATTTACGAAGGTCCTATAGGCATTATGTCTGCAGAAAACGCACGGAAATACAAAAACAAACATCATAATAACAACGGATACAACTCCTTCTGGGAATATATGTATGATAAGTTTTTCGGAAATAATAATTCAAATAATGATTAATTATGAAAACGCTTCTAAGTAAAAATAAAAAAAGAACTTTATTTATCTCATTGATAATATTGCTGCTGAGTGCATCAGGTAAGGCCTTCGTAAGTGAGGATAACCTGGTACGGCTGAAGGGGCTGGAAGGCAAATGGCAGTTTTCTATAGGGATGAATGAAGAGTGGATTTCTCCAAAGTTCAATGACAGTAGCTGGGAATCAATAAAAGTACCCTCCCCTTGGGAAGAGGAGGGTTTTAACGGATATAACGGCTATGCTTTTTACAGGAAGAATATTACAATACCTTCAAATCTTAAAGATCGTATGCTGTATTTAAATATGGGATATATCGATGATGTGGATGAAGTATATATGAATGGAAATAAAATCGGTTCAACCGGCAGTTTCCCGCCAAACTACAATACAGCCTATAATGCAGAACGTATATATTATATCCCTGCAGAGTACATTAACTTTGATGGATCCAACCTGATTGCAGTAAAGGTATATGATTCAGAGGGGGAAGGAGGAATTGTTAGTGGGGACGTAGGATTGTATGGTGGAAAAACCGCAGTAAGTCTTGATGTCAATCTTCAATCTACATGGAAATTCTCACCTGGTGACGATCTCAGGCGTAAAGAATCAGATTTCGATGATAGCGGATGGAGTGAAATTTTTGTTCCCGGGAAATGGGAGGATCAGGGATACAGAGATTATGACGGATATGCATGGTATCGTAAATCATTTGTATTCAAAACAACCGATGAAAATGAAAAGATGGTTCTGCTGATGGGCAAAATAGACGACATCGACCAGGTATATATCAACGGAATATTTATAGGATCAACCGGCACGTTCCCCTCGAGATCCAGAGATGAAGCAAGCACAGGACAGGAATGGGAAGCATTCAGGGGATATTATATACCTGATGGTTTGCTTAAAAAGAATCAGAAATATGTTATTGCTGTCAGGGTACTGGACACTGGTGGTGACGGTGGAATCTATGAAGGACCTGTGGGTCTTATTACTCAAACCAAATACATTGAATACTGGAGAAAAATTAAAAAAGACGGCAATTAGGATAGCTTTTCTTCTTTCCCGCTGTTCCGATATCTATCGGAAGCGCTGATTTTCGCAGATATCTGAATTCTGATCTGTGCCCATCAGCGTAATCTGCGGGAAATTTTTTTCTATATTTAAAGAAAATATCTTCCAATGAGCTCCTCACTGAGAAAAGTCAGTTTACTTATTATAGCTATTATTGTTGTACCGGTACTTATTTTTTCCGTATTTGAAATTGGAAATTACAGGCAAAATGAAAAAGTAATTCAGGATATCTACAAGAATCAGCTCGACGCCATCCTATTTTCAATAAATCAATATTCCGACGATATTATCAGTAACTTTGCAAGCAGGATTGAAAACAGCACAAACAATTTCAAGCCCGATTCAGGAAATGTTTTGTCGAAGATTATTAATGAAATGCCTGCCTTGATATGCGTTGTGCAATTCGATAATAAGCAGGAAAAGCTATCTACTATTCCGGGTTCATTCAACAGCAACTCTCTTAATAATGAGATGGAAACTTATCTTGCCAATAACTCCAAAACTATCAAACAATTACAAACTTACATGGCTAATGGATATCGCAAGATTGAGCCAATCGGGAATACCAGCAAAAATACTCAATGGATAGTATATCTGACTCATTCGAACGAGAAAGAGGTTATAAATATTCTCGTAATTGACCCTGAAAAATTCATAAGCCAGGTACTTGATCCAAAGATCCAGGAAATTGCTAAAGGGAAATTTGATGTAGCTGCCTATCGTTCCGGAGAGGATTTGCCTTTCTATACAGCAATGAAAAAATCCAGTTCCCGTAGAATAACTGATAGAGAACCATTCTGGTTGTTCACAAACTATCTTATGGGTATTGAACTGAAAGATATTACCATTGCAGATCTTACAAAGGAACGTGTTAAGCGAAACCTGATAATTATTGGATTAATGGATATTATATTGCTTTCCGGGGCATGGATTATATTCAGAAATGTTAAAAAACAGGTTGAATTGTCACAGCTGAAGAATGACTTTGTGTCGAATGTTTCTCATGAAATCCGTACTCCCCTTGCTCTGAT
>Ga0302164_10000207_pt1 | contig 21927 bp, 15 predicted proteins | sample I_Fen_E3_1_FD_193500 | JGI IMG/M metagenome (GOLD analysis project Ga0302164, IMG submission 193500) | Peat permafrost microbial communities from Stordalen Mire near Abisko, Sweden - I_Fen_E3_1 | ecosystem: Environmental > Terrestrial > Soil > Wetlands > Permafrost | place: Sweden: Abisko...
TGCGATGGGTTATTACAGTATGGAAGCTGATAAATTTGCGTACAGCAATTTCCTTCGTAGTCAATCCTTCAGAAATCAGCCGGACAATTTCAATCTCGGAATTTGTTAATTGACCTGTTTCCTCACAATGGATTTTTCTTCCATTTGGTTCAAACAGTATATCCAATAACTCGTTTGAATAATATTTTTTCCCTTTAAGAGAAGCATTAAGTGCTTCAACTACTTCCTCTTTTCCAGCAGTTTTTAAGACAATATTTGTAATACCTAACCTGTTTAATTCATTAAGTTCTTTCCTGCTCACACTATTTGTAATGATTATAAGTTTCAGATCAGGAAAACTAATCCTGATCTCTTTTAATTCTGTGAAACCGGTAATATCAATTAATGATGGGTCGATAATTAATACCGAAGTACTTTCAAGTTTTAAGGTATTGATTAAATCAATCTTTTCAGTAATAACTTTGTCAACAAAAAAACGTCCATCATTCTGAAGAATGAGCTTCAATGATTCAGTGATTAAAAACTGACTGTCTGCAATCAATACCTGAACAGGTTCTTCAGATTTCTTCATTTTTTTTAATCCAGGTACTAACAAATGTTGGTTAGATCTCAGCTTAATGCATTTTTTAAATCGAAAAGCAAATCGTCAATATGTTCGATACCTACAGAAAGGCGAATCATATTATCGGTGACTCCAATTTTTAACCGGAATTCAGGAGGGCAGGACTCATGTGTCATTAAAGCGGAATAGTTTACAAGGGATTCCACACCTCCAAGACTGTCAGCGAGTTGAAATATTTTTAATTTCCTGAAAAAGATATTGGATTCAGCCAATCCGCCTTTTATTCTGAATGAAACAATGCCTCCATAACCTGTCGACTGTTTTTTTGCAATTGTATGTCCTGGATGGGTCTCAAGGCCAGGGAAAAAAACTTCCAAAACATTTGGTTCATGTTGCAGAAACCTGGCGACCTGAAATGCATTCTGCTCGTGTTGTTTCATCCTTACAGCAAGGGTTTTCACTCCTCTGAGAGTCAGCCATGAGTCAAAAGGGGAGGGCACAGCACCAACTGATTTTTGTACCAGAAGTATCTTTTCGTACCATTCTGTATTATTAAGTATTACTGCTCCACCTATTATATCTGAATGACCGTTGATATACTTTGTCGTACTATGAACAACAATATCAGCGCCCAGTTTCAGAGGTTTCTGGAAATATGGTGATAAAAAAGTATTGTCAACAACCACAATCGCATTTTTCTTATGGCTAAGTTCCGAGATTGCCTCTATATCAAATATCTTCAAAAGGGGATTTGTTGGTGTTTCAATCCATACCAGTTTTGTGGATGGGAGAAATGCCTGCTGAATCAGATCCAGGTCCTCAAAATCTGTGAATGTGAATTTTATGTTTAATGGTTCAAGGATTTCCGTTATCAACCTGTATGTTCCTCCATACATATCTTCAGGTACAATTGCATGATCGCCCGGTCTGAGGAGAGAAAGAATTGCATGTTCAGCTGCCAGACCTGAGGAGAATGATAATCCGTATTTTCCCTCCTCCAGTGAAGCCAGGCATGCATCTAATGCTGACCTTGTTGGATTGCCAACTCGGGAATATTCATATCCTTTGTGTTTATTCACTTCTTCCTGGGTAAAAGTTGAAGTCTGATAAATAGGTACAATTGTGGCCCCTGTTGCCTGATCGGCTGCCTGTCCGACCCAGATCGCTTTTGTTTCAAATTGCATAATATATATTGCTGGTTTTAATCTGCAAAATTAGCTAATCATCGTGATATAGGAAATAACTTATTCAGAGTATTGGTTCTGTTATAAAAAGGGTTTGGTATAATCAATATGACCTTTATGAACTTTTTGGCTTTACCCGATAGCATTAATATTATAAGGGGTTTTCTGATAAACGAAATAATTGAGCCAGTTTACAAACAGCATATTGGCTTGTGAACGCCAGCGTACTACAGGTGGATTTTCGGGATTATCATCCAAATAGTAATTTTCAGGCATTTCAATCGGCAGATTTTTAGCAAGGTCCCTTTTATATTCAATATCCAGCGTATCCTTTGAATATTCAGAATGCCCTGTCAGAAAAAATTCACGGCCATTGACCGATGCTACCATGTATACTCCCGATTCTTTAGATTCGGACAGAATTGTAAGTTCAGGAACTTTCAATATATCATCCCTTCTTATTTCAGTATGCCGGCTGTGAGGCACATAGAAAACATCATCGAATCCTCTCAGAATTGGATTAGTTGAGTCGATCCTGGTATGTTTAAAAACCCCGAACATTTTTTTATGGAGTGGGTATTTTGGTATGCCATAATAGTGATAGAGCGCTGCCTGTGCACCCCAGCAAATAAAGATCGATGATGTTACATTACTTTTTGCCCATGATAAAATTTCAGTCAGTTCTTTCCAGTAAATAACTTCTTCAAACGGTATTTGCTCAACCGGTGCTCCGGTAATGATAAGTCCGTCATATTTATTGTGAATTATAAGATTGAAATCCTTATAGAACGCAAGCATGTGTTCTTTTGGTGTGTTCTTTGAAATATGAGAGCTGAGACTTATAAAATCAATTTCTACCTGTAAGGGTGAATTAGATAATAGCCTGATTAAATCAATTTCTGTAGTAATCTTGATGGGCATAAGATTCAGCAATGCTATTTTAAGCGGACGGATATCCTGGCTTGAGGCACGTGAAGTATCCATTACAAATATATTCTCCTTCTGAAGAAATTCTATCGCGGGCAGTTTATCTGGAATATTTAGTGGCATAATGAATTACTTTAAATTTTAATTATGACCTATTGTACAAGTGTTTTATTTTTTTTCATTTTAGTAATAATTGAGAAAGCGTTATGATCATATCAGCAATACTTATTTTTTTATGTTTGATTAAAAGCAAAATTGATCATTTTTTTTAAATAAGTATAGCGCTTAGTTAATTTAATCCACGTGTAATTAGAATCAGACTCATAAGGTTTCTTGTGTCTATATTGCTGGAACTGATAAAAATGTGAATTCTGTAAGATCGAAGAAACCTGCAAAATCCGTCATGTGTTTAAAAAGATAAGGGATAACACTTATGATATTTTGCAGGAAGCCACTTTGGCCTCTCTCATTTAGAGTATTATATAACCAGGTTGTACAGATTCTCCAGCTTATGTACTTTCTGCAGATAGTTTATAACCGAAGTGCTTCTGCTACCTGAACGGCAATAAAAAACAACTGCATCTTTGTTTGAAAAAAGTTTGACCTTTCTGCTTACATCATAATAGGGTATCGTAAAAGTCTTAAATCCGATGTCTTCAGTATCGTCTTTGTCTCTCAGGTCAATTACCGGGATTCCGGGATTTTTTGAGAGCATTTTTCTGAGTGTAGCGGCTGATATTTCTTTTACCGATTTAATATCACACAGGCTATTATCTTCATATTCTCCAAGTTCAGTAATCACAGCCAGATCGGGATTTCTTTCAAAAGAAGAGATCCAGACATTAAAGTTCAAAGTATCAATCATAAAAAGTTTACCTGACAGAACTCCATCAAGTTCAAGGATGATCTTAAACACTTCAGTTGCCTGTAAAGATCCAATCATACCGGGGATAGATCCGATTACTCCAAATTCTTCACACGAAGGAACCTCCAGAGGATGAGGCGCTTCCGGGTAAAGACATCTAAGGGTGGGACCATTTTTATAATTGAGTACCATCAATTGTCCTGAAAATTTGTGGATTGCACCATAAACCAATGGTTTATTTAATATCACACATGAGTCATTTATCAGATAACGGGAAGCAAAATTATCAGTGCAGTCGACTATGATATCATAATGAGAGATTATCTTAAGAGCAGATTCTTTATCCAGTCTGAAAAAATGCACATTGAATGTAACTTCCGGATTCAGCAGTTTAAGTCTTTCTTTGGCTGCCAGAGGTTTTGGTTTACCTATATCCTTCAATGAATATAATACCTGCCTGTTTAAGTTTGTTTCATCTACCCAGTCATTATCAACAATTCCCAAAGTACCGACTCCGGCAGCAGTAAGGTATTGAAGCACCGGACACCCTAAGGCACCAGCACCAACAACAAGCACCGAAGCACCCTTAATTTTCTGCTGGCCTTCTTTACCTATTTCAGCCAGTCGTATCTGCCTGCTGTATCTGATTATCTCATCTTTAGTTAAAGAAGTATTACAGCGCATACCGGTAATGTTTGATTATAGACTTTGTTTATCCGAATTATTGTAACCTTTTTTAAATGACTCTGACAAAACTTCATTCATCGAACCAGTTCTGTATCCTTTCAGATCGATAGTAACATAATTAAATCCTGATCTTTGACAGATTTCTGTCAGTTGATCCTTTATCGCCCAGGCTGCATCCATTTCGGAAGGAATAAATTCGAACCGGGCCATGTTTTCATGACTCCTGATCCTGAACTGAGTAAATCCCAGTTTCCTCACCTCAAACTCTGCCCTTGCAAGTCTGTCAAGTTTCACTTTTGTTATCTTTTCGCCATATGGAAATCGGGATGCGAGGCATGCATACGACTGTTTCGTTGAAGTCGGCAAGTTCAGTTTTGCTGAGAAATATCGTATATCGTTTTTTGTAAAACCTGAATCTGCAAGAGGAGAGATGACCCCTTTTTCCTGTTTTGCTTTCATTCCGGGGCGAAAATCTTTCAGATCATCTGCATTACTGCCGTCAAAGACTGCTTCATAGTGTTCCCCGGAGGCAATAAATTTGATTTTCCCAAAGAGCTCACTTTTACAATAATAACACCTGTCCGGAGGGTTTTCTGAATATCCTGGTATATCGATCTCCTCAGAAACAATGATCTTATGTTTTATTCCCAGCAAGGTCGCCAGTGATTTTGCTTCATCAAGTTCATAAAACGGATATGTGCTGGATGTAGCTGTTATCAATAACAGGTTATCTCCAAAAACATCTTTTGCAATACGGGCAAGGAATGTACTATCAACTCCTCCTGAAAATGCAATTACGGCACTCTTATATTCTTTGAGCAGTGATATTAGTAGTTGTAATTTATCGTCCATTTTTGAATTATCAATAATTGTTTTTAAGGACAAAGATATCTATAAATCTTTTTTTACCTATCCAGCTGGTTAGTTTATCCTAATTTCACACTTCTTAAACGTAAAGAGTTAGTTATTACCGATACTGAGCTGAAACTCATTGCCAGTGCAGCAATCATAGGTGAAAGCAATATCCCGAAAATGGGATACAATACTCCTGCGGCCAGTGGTATTCCAAGAGTATTGTAGCCGAGCGCAAAAAATAGATTCTCTTTTATATTTTTCATGACCTTCTGGCTTAAAAGCCTTGCTTTGGCTATACCTTTAAGATCTCCTTTTACCAGTGTTATCCCGGCACTCTCTATTGCTACATCTGTTCCTGTTCCCATAGCGATCCCTATATCTGCCTGTGCCAATGCCGGAGCATCATTAATACCGTCACCTGCCATGGCTACTTTTTTACCTTTGGCCTGAAGTCGTTTTATTTCGTCAAGTTTATCGCCAGGAAGCATATGAGCCCTGTATCCATCAAGATTTAATGTTTCGCTTACAGCCCTTGCGGTTCCTTCGTTATCTCCAGTGAACATAATAACCTGCAGGCCTTCTTTTTGCAGATTCTGAATAGCCTCCTTGCTCGATTCTTTTATTTTATCTGAAATAACAACGAAACCTATTGCCGTACTACCCTCAGACAGATAAGAAACTGTTTTACCAAGTTTCTGTTCTGAACTAACCAGCTTTTTCAATTCAGCTGAAATGACGGCGTTAATTTCCTCCATGAGCTTTTCATTGCCTAAAGCTATCTTTGTGCCTTCCAATTTACCTGTAACGCCTTTTCCGGTTACAGCTTCAAAGTCAGAAACAGGAAGCACATCTAAATTTCTGTCTGCACCATATCGCATGGTTGCCAGTGCCAGCGGATGTTCACTACTGCTATTTAGTGAAATTATTTTTTGGAGAATATCATCATCAGAAATTCCAGAAGAAACGCTAATAACCTTTTCGACTGATGGTTTCCCCTCCGTAACAGTTCCCGTTTTATCGATTATAACAATATCAATTGAATTCATTTTTTCCAGCGATTCGGCATTTCTGATCAGTATTCCCGATTGTGCCCCTTTACCTACCCCGACCATTACAGACATTGGTGTAGCCAAACCCAGTGCGCAGGGACAGGCTATGATAAGTACTGCAATGGCATTCACCAGTGCATATATATACGCGTGTTCCCCTCCATATATTGCCCAAACAATAAAAGTGATAATTGAAATACCCACCACAAGCGGTACGAAATAACCTGAAATTTTATCAGCCAGGTTTTGTATAGGAGCTTTTGAGCGGCTTGCAGAATTGACCATTTCGATAATATGTGATAACAGGGTTTCGGAACCTACTTTTTCAGCAATCATTACAAAAGTTTTGTTTCCATTAATGGTACCGGAACTTACTTTGTCGCCTGCAGTCTTATCAACAGGAATTGGCTCTCCTGAAATCATTGATTCATCAATTGTTGATTCTCCTTCTTTAATACTTCCGTCCACCGGTATTTTTTCACCCGGTTTCACGCGTAACAAATCGCCCCTCTGAATGGAATCTATTGCAACAACCTGTTCTTTACCATCAATTATTTTTGTTGCTTTATTTGGCGCAAGTTTTAACAGCTCTTTAATGGCGCTGTTTGTCTTGCCATGAGCCCGGGCTTCAAGAAGCTGGCCTAATAGAACAAGTGTCAGGATTACAGTGGTAGCTTCAAAATAGACGTAGACTGTACCTGCATGTGATTTAAACTGATCGGGAAATATGCCTGGGAAAAGAAGGGCTGTTATACTGAAAATCCAGGCCACTCCCGAACCTAATCCAATAAGTGTAAACATATTCAGATTCCATGTTTTAACAGATCGCCAGGCCCGTTCAAAAAACATCCAAGCGGTATAGAATACCACGGGAATTGACAATGCAAGCTGTACCCAGTTCCAGTATTTCCATGGCATAACTGTCATAAGCGGGTTATTGTGAATCATTTCCGACATCGCGATCAGAAATATCGGAGCAGTAAATAAAATTGAGATCTTAAATTTACGAAGCAGATTCTTATAGGTTTTATCTTCCTCTTCAACATCCGCTTCAAGTGGGACAAGATCCATTCCGCAGATGGGACATGAACCAGGTTCATCACGGATGATCTCAGGATGCATCGGGCATGTAAACTTAATTTTCTTATTAACTGATGGCTGTTCCACCAGGTCCATTCCGCAGACCGGGCAATTGCCCGGCTTATCATATGTTTTTTCTCCTTCGCAATGCATAGGGCAATAGAATTCTCCCGAACCTTTGCCTGCCGATTTTGATTTTGCCTTTTCCTTTTCCTTTTCTTTTTCCTTTTCCTGTTGCAGTTTAAGCGCATAAACAGTATCACCGGGAAGCGAAATACCATAATTTCCTCCCTCATTTTTCAGTGCTTCCTGAAATTTTTCAACCTGAATATGTGATTCCATTTCTATAACAGCTTCTGCTTTCTGCAGATCGACGGAAACGCCTGTTACACCATCAATTTTTTTGAGAGCTTCTTCGACATGAGCACGACAATTATTACAGCTCATGCCATAGACTGAATATATATGTCTCATTATCAGATTTTAAAATATGTATTACAATACATCGCTATAGTTTTATTTGGAATCGCCCGGCATAACCATTCCCGGCGGCATTGCAGAAGTTTTACCACCTTCCCGATTCATCATACTCGGTTTCCCTTCAAGCTGAGCCGCGGCATCAACACTGAAAGTTCCGCTTGTGACAATCTCCTCGCCTTCAGAGAGACCATTTATTATGACATAGCTTTCACCCAGCATCGGACCAAGTTCAACCTCACGGATCTTAAAAACAGGTTCTTCTGAACCCGGTTGTTTAACATAAACAACAGAGCGTTTTCCTGTCCATAGTACTGCAGATTTTGGAATGACAACATTGTTACGGTATTCAGGTAGTGTTGAAGAAACATTTCCCGTGGCAAACATTTCAGGTTTAAGTTTTCCGGATTGATTTCCCGTTTCTACTCTTACTTTAGCTACCCTGGTGAGAGGATCAATGACCGGGTCGATGAATATGATATGACCGGTAAAATCAACTCCGGGTAAAGCCTGAAGAGTGAATGAAAGCTTTTCACCTTTATGTAAAAACTCCAGATCACTTTCATATGCATCGAACATAATCCAAACTTTTGAAAGGTCAGCAATATCAAATAAAACAGTTCCCTGTGAGACATGATCACCGGTGTTAACCCGGCGGGCAGTCACTGTACCTGAAGTATTTGATAACACATCAAAATTATTCTGAATAACTCCTGAATTTTCAATTTTCGATATCTGTTCATCCGTGAGTTTCCATTGACGAAGTTTTTCTCTGGAGGCTTCGTACAATTCAGGTTGCAATTGTTTCGTCTTTACTGTTTCCAATAACTCCTGCTGTGCCGTGATCAATTCAGGTGAATAAATCTCTGCAAGTACCTGCCCTTTAATTACCTGTTCCCCTGTGAAATTAATGGCCAGCCTTTCAATACGGCCCGGAACATGTGCAACCTGACTCTGAAATAATCTTTCATCAGCCTGTACTTTACCATAAAGTCGGACTTCTTTCAGTGGTGCTTTTTTAGTTACAACTGAAGTAAGAACATTAGCCAGCTGTGCGGCCTCTTTACTCAGATGTATTGAAGCAGGGTCAACTGAGGATGTGCTTCTTTGACCAAGTGGAATTAATTCCATTCCGCAGATGGGGCATTTACCAGGTTGTGGCATTCGTATCTGGGGATGCATTGCACATGTCCAGATTTTACTATTAGCAGTTTCTGCAGACTGAACGGCCTTTATATCGTTTTTTCCTGAGGAATGAAAGAGTAACCAACCCAGGAACAGTCCCATAATCAAGGAAAAACTTATAAAAAATATCTTTTGTCTCATAATTAATATTTCTACATATTTCTAAATATTTCTACTTATTCCCGAATCCATCCAAATTTCCCAATCTGTTTAGCCATGCAATTGCCGTATTGAGATCAGCAATTGCATCGACCTGTTTGAGCTCATAATCAAGCGTCTGCTGCCTGATACGAAGAACATCTGTAAGTGCTGAACCTGAAACAGAAAAACTTTTCATCATAAGATCAAGAGATTTTGAAGCCAGCTGATACTGATTATCATATAGTTTTATCCTGCGCCGGGCATCCTGATACAACTCGACTGCCTGGTAATATTCAGCCTGTAATGAGTTAGATGTAGCCTGGTAATTTTGAATTGTGGCTGTTTTAAGCAATTCGGCTTCCTCCTGCATTGCATTATATTTTTTCCTGTAGATCGGTAATGTAAGTACAACCATTGGCATTATCATGTCTTTGCCATTCATAGACGGTGATCCCATAGGGAATTGGGTCTTGCTTATAAGAGAATAATTTAATCCTATGCCCACCATAGGATATCCCATGCGGGTAACCATTTTTTTACGGGCTTCGTTTGATTGCTTTTCGTAATCCAGCATACTTAACATAGGATTATTTGTCAGCATGCTGTCTGATACCGCACCAAGTGATAATTCCAGCGAATCTGCAATTATTTTTTCATTCATGAATACAGGTGAAGTGACTTGTCTGTTCAGATAGGTGTCAAACTGAGCTATAATAGTGTTCCTCTGATTTTTCAGCAATGAAATATTGTTTTCAAGATCACCGGTTTCAATTTGTATCCTGTAAATATCTGTAAGCCCCGAATTTCCTGAAGCTGCACTAATGGAACCGGTCTGCATCGATGAAGGAGCCTGATTTGACGAAGTAGACGCGGAATTGTTCTGAACGGAACCCATAGTCTGTATTCCGGAAGAACCGGCATTGATATCTGACACAGAACCCGAAGAGATGACCGGGTTGGAAGAAGCTGTTCCGGAACCTTCTGATGGAGCTGCCTTATACTTTACTAATGCCAGTCGTTCGATAATTTTCAGAATTTCAATATTCTTTTCTGAAAGGGTTATATCTTTTTGGATTTTATATAATTGGTACCAGATTCGCTGAACATCGTAATAAACCTGCAATTTTGCATCGCGGAAAATCTCAAATTTTGCTTTTGCCATCAGGCTCATCTCATCTTTGGCATATTTCAGGACACCGAACCATGGAAACATCTGCATAATTCTGAAATCTGCCACCTGTTTGCCATCCATTAATTCCATAGGACTCAGAAACACACCCATGCTTAATTCAGGATCTGATAAGCTTCCAACCTGAGGCATTTTCAGTAATGCTATCTTGTATTCGCTGAACTTTTGCAGCACAGAAGGATTGTTTTTTGCTGCAATTTCCATGTATTTATAAAGGGAATCGGTTTGAGAATAAGCTGAAATGGACAGAAATAAATAGAAATAAATAGAAATAAATAGAAATTGTTTGAATGGTTTTCTATCTTTTCCAGAATAAAACAGTAACCGACGTATAACCAGATTAATTATTCTTTCTTGCATTTTTTGTAGTTGAAGTAATAAAATTATTAAGCTTTATAATTTCTTCTCTGTGCAACTCTGTGATTCTCTGTGCCCTCTTTGTCAGTTCTTAAGTTTTTCCCCGCAGATCTCGCTGATTTTCGCAGATATGACATTTTTGAACTTTACGGTTAATGGATTTCATTTTCTCTCCACATTGCCTGAAACAGAGGAACAACAAAAACGGTCATAACCTGTATAACCATTCCGCCGAACATCGGGATTGCCATGGGGACCATTATATCAGCCCCTTTTCCTGTTGATGAAAGAACCGGTAAGAGGGCAATGACTGCAACAGCAGTAGTCATCATTGCCGGGCGAACGCGCTTTTTTCCGGCCATCACAACTGCTTCCCGTACCTCATGTATAGTCGACGGTTTCATATCCTCGAAGACCTGGTGAATGTAGGTACCCATTATTACACCATCGTTGGTTGCAATACCAAATAGTGCAATAAATCCCACCCATACGGCAACACTCAGATTAATTGTATGCATCTGGAACATGTCACGCAGATTTAAGCCGGCAATGGAAAAATTCATGAACCAGTCCTGCCCATATAACCAGAGCATTATGAACCCTCCCGAGAACGCGACGAAAACTCCTGAGAAGTGAATAAATGAAGCAGTAATTGTGCGGAATTGAAAAAACAATAAAAGAAAAATCATTATTAAGCTTATTGGAACAACTATTGCCAGTCGTTTTGTAGCTCTTAACTGATTTTCATAATTACCTGCAAATTTGTAGGTAACATCAGGAGGCAACTTTATCTCACCTGAATTAATTTTTTCTTTTATAATCTTACCGGCTTCCTTTACCACATCAACTTCAGCTTTCCCTTCCAGCTTATCAAAAATTACAAAGCCAACGAGGAAAGCGTTTTCACTTCTGATCATCTGTGCACCACGAGTGTAGTCAATATCAGCAATTTCTCCCAGTGGGATCTGGACCCCATTCATTGCAGGTATGAGTATCCGTTTTAAATCTTCGGGATTATCACGCAATTCACGGGCATATCTCACTCTGAGCGGAAACCGTTCACGGCCTTCAACGGATGTTGAAAGAGACATACCCCCGACAGCTACCTGCAATATTTCCTGGACATTGCTGACTGTCATTCCATAACGGGCCATTAATTCGCGATTTAATTTAATCTCGAGATATGGAGCGCCAACGGCTCTGTCGTAGAAAACCGCGGAAGCTTTAACAGACGGCACCTCTTTCAATGCTTTTTCAAACAGCAGTCCAGCCTCTTCTATCGAATTGAGATCGGGACCATAGACTTTAAGACCCATTGGTGCCCGCATACCTGTCGAAAGCATAATTAGACGTGTTTCAATAGGTTGCAACTTTGGCGCTGAAGTTAAACCGGGTATATCAGTAACTTTTACTATCTCATTCCAGATGTCAGATGGCTTTTTAATCTGCGGACGCCACTGACGAAAATATTCTCCGTTTTTATCGGGTATAAGACTATCAGAAGAAATAATTCTGAAAGCCTCTTTCTCAGGATTGAATTTTTTATTGTTTTTAAGGATAAAATTGTTCTTTCTGTCTACTTTAAACTGCATCCGGTGACCATTTTCATCGAGAATATACTCCGAACGGTAGTTGATTGTATTTTCAAACATCTGAACAGGAGCAGGGTCAAGTGCAGAATTGACTCGACCCCATTTGCCAACGGCCACTTCCACTTCCGGAATTGCGGAAAGACGTTTATCGAGTGTTTCAATGTATTCAAGATTCTTTTCAATGCTTGAATGTGGCATGCTGGTAGGCATAAGAAGAAAAGAGCCTTCATTAAGTGAGGGCATGAATTCTTTACCCGATCCTTTCCAAACAAGCAGACCTGAAACCAGTGTTATTGCAGGGATCAAAAGGAACTTCCACTTATTCATCAGGGCCCATCGGAGTATATTCTCATAATAATGAACCATGGTCATCAGAACCAGAAGGATTACACCGATAATTCCCACAACAAAAAGGAAGTTGGCCAATATGCTGTTATGAGCTCCCAAAGGAAGCCATTCAAACGAGAGATAATAAGTTGCGAACAGAATAGTGATACCGATATTAACATAGTTTGGAAACTCTTTCCGATTTTCTGGCCATCTGAAGTCAAGAATGTTATTTATTCCTACAGCTGTTAATGCCAGAGCAGGCCAGAAATGCCAGAAGATCGTAAAAAACAGGCCTGCAATTATAAGAGCAATATTCCAGATCCTGCGGATTTTCTTAGTATCGAAGCGGATATTAAAGAAAATATGTACCAATGTTGGCAATACCACAATACCCAATATGAATGCAGAGAGCAGAGCGAAGGTTTTTGTAAAGGCCAGGGGATGAAATAGTTTACCTTCTGATGCCTGCATTGCAAATACCGGAAGAAAACTTACAATAGTTGTTGCGATAGAAGTTACTACGGCAGCTCTTACTTCTGTTGTAGCCTGGTAAATTACCAGTAATAATTTTTTCCCGCGGATGCCTTCATTTTCAGGCATTTCAAGATGACGAAGAATATTCTCCACATCAACAATGCCAATATCCACCATAACACCGATAGCAATTGCTATTCCTGATAATGCTACAATATTGGCTTCAACCCCGAATAGCTTCATGAGTATAAAGGTCATCAGAACACCAATTGGCAATAAAGCTGCTACAATCAGTGAGGCCCTTAAGTTTAGAACGAGTATAATAATTACTATTATACTTATCAGTATTTCATGTGAAAGAGCAGATTCAAGTGTTCCAATTGTTTCTTTGATCAGTCCGGTTCTGTCATAAAATGGAACTAGAGTAACTTTTGAAACGGTTCCGTCTGACAGAGTTTTTTGTGGTAATCCTGCTTCAATTTCTTTTATTTTTTCCTTGACATTGTTTATTACTTCCATGGGGTTTGAACCATACCGGGCCACAACCACGGCACCGACCGCTTCTGACCCTGATTTATCGAGACCACCACGCCGTGTAGCCGGGCCAAAATTAACATGGGCCACATCTTTAATTCTGACCGGGATATTATTTCTGACGGCAATAACCGAAATTTCGAGATCATTCAGACTCTTAATATATCCTAATCCGCGGATAATATATTCAACATTATTCAACTCAATTGTTTCAGCTCCGATATCAAGATTACTGTTTTTAACAGCATTCATAACATCCATAACTGACACATTATAAGCCTTCAGAGCATCAGGGTCAAGATCCACCTGATACTCTTTAACGAATCCGCCAACAGAAGCAACTTCAGAAACTCCTTCTGCAGTCGAGAGGCTGTATTTCACATAAAAATCCTGTATGGTTTTGAGTTCCGATGGATCCCAGCCGCCATTAGGTTTTCCTGTTTTGGGATCCCGACCTTCAAGAGTGTACCAGAATATCTGTCCAAGAGCAGTTGCATCAGGTCCGAGAGAAGGTTGAACTCCGGCAGGCAAAGTTCCGGATGGGAGGGAGTTTAGTTTTTCAAGAATCCTCGAACGGCTCCAGTAAAACTCAATATTATCTTTAAATATGATATAGATGAATGACATGCCGAACATTGAAGTGCTTCTGATTGTCTGGACTCCTGGAATACCCAACAGGGCTGTAGTTAAAGGATAGCTGATCTGATCCTGGATATCTTTCGGGGAACGACCCATCCATTCGGTTGCTACAATCTGTTGATTCTCACCGATATCAGGAATTGCATCCACCGGTACCGGGTTGCGTGGTAACGGTCCTGTCTTCAGATTAAACGGCATTGTAACCAGTCCCATTACAACAAATGCTATAAGCAAAATGAATGTAATAAGCCGGTTTTCAAGAAAATATTTTACAAGCCGGTTAAACATGTTTTAAATTTTTTGAAACCTCAAAGGGCACAATACTTGTTTTGCCCCCCTGCCCCCCTAAAGGGGGGTTCGTCATTCTACTTGTTTTGCCCCCCTGCCCCCCTAAAGGGGGGTTCGTACGCGGTTAATAAAAAGATTTTCTAAATGTTCGGGAACGAGCCCCCCTTTAGGGGGGGTTGGGGGGCTCATCTCTGCAGATTGTGGATTTTATTTTACCATTTATTTGGCCCTATCATAATGGCAGCAATCCGGAAGCTTTGCATAAACATCATCAGACGCTTTGAATTTTTCGGTATCGTGACCTATAGATGCCAGTTTTTTACCAAGAGCATCGACACTTGTTTTGGCAGGATCAAAGATAACTGTAAGCATACTGGTCTTTATATTCCAGTCAGCACTGGTTGCACCTTCAGCTTTAACAGCTTTTTCGATGCGGGTTTTACACATATCACATTTACCCCAGACCTTAAATGTCTCTGTCTTTTTCTCTCCGGCTGGTTTGGCTGCTGTCTGAGCAGAAGTTGTTAACCCAAATGCTGCCAAAAGAACCATTGCTAAAATTGATTTATATGTTTTCATTTTTTAATGATTAATAAGTTAATAAATGTTGAAATGTTGAAAATGTTGAAAATGTTGAAAATGTTGAGAAAGATCAACATTAACAAACAGAATCAATATTCCAATTGAAATTATAAAGGAGTAAAATGATCAGATACGAAAGACGCAGATTGAAGTAAGATCAACATTGTTTGATGCTGAAACACCCGGCGGACTCACATTTATACAATTTGTTTTTATTGATGCAATTGAGGTAAGTGGCAGGTTAGCAGGAATACTGAAAATCTGAAAATGCTGCTTACAAGGCTCCTGAACAAAAGAAAATGTCGGGAAAAATATGCTGTTTATTCCATAACAGACCAGAACATTGTCGCAACAGTGGGTTGTCAGGTGCAAACCTGTCAGATGCAGGTCCTTTTGGTTATCTTCCATTCCGCATGTAGCCAGTTTTCCTGAAAGTGAAATCTTTGAAGCTGCTATCGTGCCTCCGCAGTAGTGAGTTGCGAAAGAAAGATGCAATACTGATATCAGTAAAAAGAATATAATCGAAATGGAAATAACCTTTTTCATCATCTGAGAAACAGATTAATAATGAAATTGTTTAGCAAAGGAAAGTATATTTCCCGAAAAATCTAAATTGTCAGAGACTTAATTAGCAGTTTTAGAATATATATTTAATTCTAACATGCATTTCTGAAGCTCTTTACGCGGGATCCTAGAAAATAGAGATCATCTAATTTAATGTACTTTAGTGAATTTCAATGTATTCATTTAGTTCTTTATGCCATTGATCAAGATCAGAAGTTTTTGGAAGTGTTTCTTCATTAAATAAAAGGTCTGCAAGGTACTGTGGATTTTTACCACCGATGCAAACAGCCATAATACAGGAAACACAATGTACAACAATGTCACTAACAGGCATTTCCAATGCTTTTTCTGTCATTAGCTCCATCACTTTAACCGTAGGCATTGATCCATGGTAAACATCACCACAACAAGTACTTTCCCTTTTTGTATTTTTTGGTTCCACTAACCAGATATTCATTTTTAGTAAAAGGTCCCTGATCGAATTATGAACTCTATCCTCCTCACGGGTAGGACAAGCATCAATTATCGACATACTCTTTCCTTTATAGTCAGGGAAGTCCAAAAAACTGTTTTCGTTTATTATCTCCCATAAAGAAATTGTAGAAACACCTTTAAAATCTTTTCCGAAACGCTTATCACAGCCCGGGCAGACATTTATTACTTTCGAGTTTTCCGGTAGTTTTGGGTCATGCTGACAACATGTCAGAAGCAACTCTACCTTTCCAAGACTTTTATTAAGAAAAAGGAGGATTTCCTCAGCCAATTCAGGTTTATATAACATTAAAGCACATCCTGGTGCAAAAAACAGTTTTCCCTTTTTCCCTGTGATACCTGAAGTCATAGATCTTTACCCTTTCATAATCCTACGGCTTCAAATCTATGTCTTTTTACTTTATTATTATATGATTTAAATTATATTATCACTCAAAAAAATCCTTTGTTAACAAAGATCGCAAAACAGATGCAAAGGTCTCAAAGATCTATTCTGCGAAAATCTGCGAGATCAGCGGGAAAAATTTAAGAACTTACACAGAGAATCACAGAGAAGACACAGAGTGCCACAGAGAAATATATTAAATGATCATTCCTGCGGCAACCGTCTCGTTTGTACCTTCGTCGATGAAGATCATGCTTCCTGTGATATTATTAACTTTATAGCTGTCAAAAAATATTGGTTTGGAAGTCTTTATAGTGACGTTTGCTATATCGTTCATATTGATTGATCTGTTTTCAAAATCGTTTTCAAGAGTGTTGATGTTCATTCTGTAATTAACTGACTTCATAATACACCCTGCTTCATTGCTGTTTATCTTCATAAGATATTTGCCGCCAACCTTCATTGGATGTTCATTGAACCAGCAGATCATCAGGTTAATGTCCTGACTTATTACCGGCAGGTCACTGGATGAAACAAGCATGTCGCCACGACTGATATCGATTTCATCCTCGAGGGATATTGATACTGAATCTCCTGCAACAGTTTCGGAGAGAGTCTTTCCTAAAACATCTATGCTTTTAATTTTTGATTTCCGTAATGAGGGCAAAACAGTAATCTCATCGCCCGGTCTGAATGCACCGCCTGCAACACGTCCGGCATAGCCTCTGTAATCATGAAATTCTTTTGTTTGCGGACGGATGATTGTCTGTACAGGGAATCGTTTGGTCTTTGGATTCTTGTTTTTTCTGATCTCAACTGTTTCAATAAGATTAAGAAAGGTTTTCCCACTGTACCAATTCATATTTTCCGACCGGTCAACCACATTATCTCCATATTTTGCGCTGATAGGAATGTAATGAGTATCAGTGATATTAAGTTTTTCAGCTAGTAAACCGAGTTCATTTATTATTTTAGTGTAGACTGATTCCGACCAGTTTACCATATCCATCTTATTGATGCAAAATATAATATGACGAATATCCAAAAGCGATGCAATAAATGAATGCCTGATTGTTTGCTCGAGTACCCCTTTCCGTGCATCGATAAGTATCACAGCAAGATCTGCAGTGCTCGCACCGGTTACCATATTCCGGGTATACTGGATATGTCCGGGTGTATCAGCAATAATGAATTTTCTTGCAGGTGTGGCAAAGTACCTGTATGCCACATCAATTGTTATACCCTGTTCGCGTTCTGCTCTTAATCCATCTGTAAGAAGGGAGAGATCAAGATCTTCTCTGCCAAGCCTTTTTCCGGATTGGACAATATGCTCCATCTGGTCCTCAAATATTGATTTACTATCATACAGGAGTCTTCCTATGAGCGTGCTCTTTCCATCATCAACACTGCCTGCCGTTGTGAATCTCAGAAGACTCTTATTTTCACTTTTACTGTTTATTTTCATTTAAAGCGACTTGTTAGGAATAATGGACATGCCATGGCATGTCCCTACTTTTGTCTTTTTACTTTTATCTTTTGTCTTAATCAGAAATACCCTTCCTTCTTACGGTCTTCCATTGCAGCTTCCGATCGTTTATCATCGTATCTTCCGCCTCTTTCAGTGACTCTCGTAACTGCGATTTCTGATATTATTTCTTCAAGCGATTCTGCCTTGGAGAGGGTAACCCCTGTACAGGTAATATCTCCGATAGTACGGCAACGAACATCACTTTCAAATACTTTTTCATTGGGCTTTAATTGCATGAACGGTGCCCATGCAAGATATACACCATTCCGGCTGAATATTTTCCTTCTGTGAGTATAGTACAAATCGGGAAGTTTAATGTTTTCATTCAGAATATATTGCCAGACATCCAGCTCAGTCCAGTTGCTTATAGGGAATACCCTGAAATGTTCACCAATGTGTTTCCTGCCATTAAAAATGTTCCATAGTTCCGGACGCTGGTTTTTTGGATCCCATTGGCCAAATTCATTTCTGTGTGAAAAAAATCTTTCCTTGGCACGGGCCTTCTCCTCATCGCGGCGGCCACCACCAATGGCCACATCGATTTTAAGTTCTTCTATTGCATCGAGCAGGGTAATTGACTGGGCCTTGTTGCGACTGGCATTTACACCTGTTTCTTCAATCACTCTTCCATTATCTATGGAATCCTGCACCTTTCGGACGATAAGCTCAGCTCCGAATTCTTTTGCCAGATCATCACGGAATTTTAAGGTCTCTTCGAAATTGTGACCTGTATCTATATGCATGAGGCTGAATGGAATCCTTGCAGGCCAGAAAGCTTTTCTGGCAAGATGGACTAGCAGGATTGAATCCTTTCCTCCTGAAAACAATAATACCTTATTCTCAAACTGGGCAGCAACCTCCCGCATCACAAAGATCGCCTCCGCCTCAAGTTCCTTGAGATGTTCGTCGTTTATATTAATCTGAGTTTTCATATTTTGCTTAACCTTAACCTTAACCTTAACCTTAACCTTAACCTTAACCTTAACCTTAACCTTAACCTTAACCTTAACCTTAACCTTAACCTTAACCTTAACCTTTATTTAATATGCAATCCACATTCTTTTAGCCCATCGTTTTCCCACCACCACCTGCCTGCTCTGAAATCCTCCCCGGGTTTTACAGCCTTGGTACATGGTTCGCATCCGATACTGACATATCCTTTTTCGTGCAAGGAATTAAAGGGGACATCATTTTCCTTTACAAAATTCCTTACTTCATCAAATGACCAGTTGAAAAGCGGGTAGAATTTAATTAGTTTCCTGCCCTCGTCAAATTCAATCCAGTCCATGTGGTTTCGATCATCAGACTGGTCGGCTCTGATCCCGGATATCCAGCACTCCATACCCGCAAGTGCTCTGTTCAGAGGACTGACTTTTCTAATCCTGCAACACTCTTTCCTGTTCTCTACAGACTTATAAAAACTATATGGACCCTTCTCTGATAGCATTTTTTCAACAGCCTCATATTCAGGAAAATAAACCTCTATTCTTTTATTATACTTAATTATTGTATTTGAGAAAACATCATAAGTCTGGGGAAATAATCTTCCGGTATCGAGTGTTACAACTTTTATTTCCAACTTGTTTTTGAATATCTTATGAGTTATAACCTGATCTTCAATCCCCAAACTGGTAGTAAAAACGATCTTTTCAAAGAACAAACCTTGTAGTTTCGCTAACTGGTCATCTATCGAAAGTCCTTCAAGTTGATTTTTTAACTCTTTTGGTTGCATCTTATTTTTAGCATTTAATATTTATAACATTGATCCGGATAAATTGATTAACTGAAACTGCCTGAAAGATAATCCCTTGTCAGTTGTTTTCTTGGATTGTTAAAGAACTCCTCAGTTGGTCCCGATTCAATTATTTTACCCAAATACATAAATATAATATTGTCGGCGATTCGTCTGGCTTGTCGCAGAGTATGAGTCACAAGAATAACAGTGTACTTTGCTTTCAGCTTCACGAACAGCTCTTCAATTTTTTTTGTTGATAGAGGGTCCAATGCGGAAGTAGCTTCGTCTCCGAGAATGTATTCAGGTTCTATTGCCAGCCCTCTTGCAAGACATAATCTCTGTTGTTGTCCTATTGATAACCGGGTAGCAGATGTACGAATTCTGTCCCTTACCTCATCCCAGAGACCAACATACTGAAGATATTGGATTACAGTTTGATTGACAACTTTCCTTTTTTTTACCCCATGTATCCGTGGGCCATATGCAACATTTTCAAAAATTGACATTGGCAGCGGACATGGTCGCTGGGCAAGTAGACCCATTTTTTTCCTAGTATCAATCACATTCACCCGCGGGCCATAAATGTTATTATCGTCGACAAATACTTTGCCACTGATTTTTACCTCAGGCGATTCATCATGCATCCTGTTCAGGGTTTTCAGAAAGGTTGACTTGCCACATCCCGATGGACCGATAATGCACGTTATGCTTTTTTCGGGGATTGTCAGGTTGATATCCTTTAAAATATGCTGATCCTCTATAAATACATCAAGGTTTTCGACTCTAATCGACTGATTAGTGACCACTTTTCTTAAAGTGATGGCATCATTCATTTCAATGAATGATGCCTGGATCCTGCTTGCCAGATGATGGTTTGTTAAGATCATATCTTATGTTTTGAAAATTTTGAACTAAAATAACGTGCCGCAAAACTCAGTATCAGAATAATTACAGTAAGTATTATTGCTGAAGCATAAGCACGATTCTGCACCTCTTCAACAGGACTTCCCAGCTGAAAGAATATAGAAAGAGGTAAAGTTGCAGCCGGTTGATTCAGGGAAGCAGGAATATTGTCGGTATATCCTGCAGTAAACAGAACAGTTGCTGCATCTCCTATGCCTCTGCCAATAGCGAGTAAAACAGCCGTTACCAGCCCCGGCATTAGTTGCCTGAGAATGACTTTTACCATCTCATATTTTGTTGAACCAAGCGATAATAATGCATCCGGAAGATCACGTGACAAAAGCCTGGTAATTTCATCGAAAGATCGCATCATAATTGGCATAATGAGCATTGCAACTGTTAGTATTCCACCTAATAATGAAGCTCTTATTCCTAGGAATATCATCAGGGCAAAACCGAAGGCCCCATATACTATTGATGGTATACCGAAAAGAATATCAAGTGAGAATCGAATGAGTGAGGAGAAAATTGATCTTGCCGGCAGATAAAAATTTATGTACATTACAAGTGGTACACTAATGACTATTGCTATTGTAAGTGAACCCAGGATAATATATAATGAACCGACAATCGCATTCAGAACTCCTCCTTCCTTTCCGAGATAAAATCCGCCTCCCGGAAGTTTTGTTATCATATCGAGTGTAAGTGCAGGTAACCCTCTGTAAAAGACCGTGGCAATTATATATACAAGAACCCCCAGAATGATCATTGCCGCGCAGATCATAATTACTTTAAATATTTTTTCTTCTAAAAATTTCATAATCAATTGTAAATCATGTTATTGATCCTCAGAATTGATATCTTCTTTCAATCTGGTTCAGAGTAAATCTCGACAGTCCGTTAAATAATACCACTATAATGAAAAGGAGGAATGCTGAGAACATCAGTGCTGATTCATAATTTGGCATTGAAAGCATCTCGCCATAATTATTTGCAATTAATGCAGGGAGCGGATAACAGGCATCAAAAACAGAATGAGGAATTTGAGTAATATTACCGCAAACCATTAATACTGCCATTGTTTCACCAAAGGCCCTGGATAATGCAAGAACAGTAGCTGCTATAATCCCGGAGACTGATTTTCTCAAAATAACTTTCTTTACAGTCTGCCATTTTGTTGCCCCCATTGACAATGAAGCATCGATCATTTCCTTTGGAATAGAACGGAATACTTCCACCATGATACTGATCAGCAAAGGAATGATCATAACTGCAAGAACAACGCCTCCGGCAAGAACAGTATATCCGGTGGAAAATTCAACA
>Ga0302164_10000208_pt1 | contig 21913 bp, 17 predicted proteins | sample I_Fen_E3_1_FD_193500 | JGI IMG/M metagenome (GOLD analysis project Ga0302164, IMG submission 193500) | Peat permafrost microbial communities from Stordalen Mire near Abisko, Sweden - I_Fen_E3_1 | ecosystem: Environmental > Terrestrial > Soil > Wetlands > Permafrost | place: Sweden: Abisko...
AAAAGCAATCTGGATCGCCGGTCATATGAACCTGATAACTTCTGCAGCAAGAATAGGACTTTCAATTGTTAACTTTTTTCATATTGTATTTGGAACCAATATTATGCGAGTCATTTCCGGAGGTATTCGGAGAATATCAGGGAACGGAATTCCTGCCTGGAACTCTTTTATGCCCAAAGGTGCACAGGTTATCAGGCAAAAAAATGAAGTTAGTTCATCAAATCTCCGGAAGGTTGTATATTTTCCGTCGTGCATTAACCGTTCGATGGGTATATCGAGAGATTATCATCAAGAGATGCAGCTTTCTGCGAAAATTGTGGAACTCCTGAATAAAGGAGGATACGAAGTGATTTATCCCGAAAACTTGAATAACCTTTGTTGCGGCATGGCGTTCTCAAGTAAGGGTTATGCCGAAGCCGGGAAGAAGAAATCTGATGAATTGGAAGCTGCACTTCTGAAAGCAAGCAGAAATGGTGAATACCCGGTTCTGTGCGATATGAGTCCCTGCCTTTATACAATGAAAGAAAACATGAAGTCAGATCTAAAACTTTATGAACCTGTAGAGTTTATAACAGAGCTGCTCCTGCCTCATTTGACAATAACGCCTGTGAATGAGTCCATTACAGTATTCCCTGTCTGTAGTATGAAAAAGATGGAACTGGATGGTAAGTTGGCTGACCTTGCCAGAATTTGCGCAAGAGAAGTAATAGTGCCTGAGACAAACTGCTGCGGATTTGCCGGAGATCGTGGGTTCACTTATCCTGAACTGAATAAACACGGGTTGAAAAATCTGAGAAGTCAGTTGCCAGATACGGTTAAAGAGGGATATTCAACGAGCCGTACTTGTGAGATAGGTTTGAGTTTGCATAGCGGAATATCTTATAAATCAATAGTTTATCTAGTAGATAGAGCTAGTTGTCAGAAGAAAAACTCATAACTTCAGGATTTCCACCAAAGTTTATGATCCCTGTCCTGAACTATATTATTATGGTCGAGTAACCAGCGGATAACTTTGATTACCCTGTCTTCAGGGTATTCCATAAGTTTTACAAGTTCTTCCGCATCGGGGTTTTTTTCACTCAGCACATTTTTTATTTCTTCAAGAATAATATCAAATTCATACTTGCTCAGGTCAAGTTCATTCCTTTCTCGGCATACATCGCAGATCCCGCATCGGTCTGCCTCTTCTCCAAAATAATCAAGCAGATATACAGACCTGCAATGGCTGTCAGAATCTGCATATTCTATCATTTTGTTCATCCGGACCTCATATTTTTCCTTTACATGAAGATAATTATCGGGTGAGATCATCAGAGCTTTCCTTACGAGTCTCTCTTCAGTAAAGATTACCAGTGCTGTCTTTTTACCCGGGATATATCGGATGATATTTAATGATGAAAGTTTTACAAGATATTGGTATATAGTGTCACGTGTTGCAGCTGATTTGCGGGAGAGTGCTTCTTCATTGATCGGGACAAATTCGCTGAACATTCCGGTATAGGATCGGAGAAGAAGTTTGATAAATCCGTCGAACGATTCATTTGCGACCTGGAATTTATACAGATCATCGCGGCTGACAATGAAATGTACCCTTGACGGATTATTTATCTCTTCCGTGAATTCCATATAACCTTCTCGCTGAAGGAACTGAAGACTGTTATAAGTTTCGATTACAGGTAACCTGTATTTAGATACAAAATCATACATATTGAAGTCAAAAACAATGTCTTTTCCTGATCCTAATGGCACCTGGAGATAATTGCATAATGCCTCGTATGTGTCTTTAATCTTTTCAATTTCGGGATATTTCTTCCTTATTGAATCTATCAGCCGGGCTTTGTCCGCAGGTGAATATAAGAGAACAGCGAAGGCAGGCTTACCGTCACGTCCTGCTCTCCCGCTCTCCTGGAAATAACTCTCAATAGAATCGGGTATATCCCAGTGTATTACGAAGCGTACCTCAGATTTGTCGATACCCATACCGAAAGCATTCGTAGCAATAATTACCCTGGTCTCTCCTATTGTCCATGAAGCTTGTTTTTTGTCACGAAGTTCATCAGTTAATCCGGCATGATAGAAATCAGCGCTTATGCCGTCTGCAACCAGAAGTTCGGCTACCTCCTTACATCTTTTTCTGCTCCTGACGTATACAATTCCACTTCCTTTTGTTTTTTGCAGGGTTTTGATAAGGTAAGTGCCTTTCTCTTCAACTTTCCGTACGAGGTAAGATATGTTTTTCCTGTCGAAACTGGTTCTGAGAACATTCTTCTCCCTGAAAGCCAGTTTCTTCATAATGTCCTCAATTACCTGTGGCGTAGCTGATGCAGTAAGGGCCAGAAACGGAACTTTTTCTGAAATATAATCTCTTAAGGAAGCAATCTTCAGATATGATGGTCTGAAATCATATCCCCATTGTGAAATACAATGTGCTTCATCTATTGCTACCAGCGAGAGGTTAAGTCGTGTTACCTTAGCCTGGAACATCCTTGTCGAAATTCTTTCGGGAGAGACATACAGGAACTTATAATCTCCGAAAACGGCATTTTCAAGGGCATTATCTATTTCTTCGGCCGACATTCCCGAATGTATCGCGATAGATTTTATTTCCAGATAGTTAAGGCGATTTACCTGATCTTTCATCAGGGCAATTAAAGGAGTTATAACCAGACAGATCCCTTCATGTGCCAGAGCCGGTACCTGAAAGGTAATTGACTTTCCACCGCCGGTTGGCATTAGTCCCAGGGTATCCTTTCCTTCAGCAACAGATCGAATTATATCTTCCTGCAGCGGCTTAAAGGAGCTATATCCCCAGTATTTTGTTAAAATCTGTCTGTAGGGTTCAATATTCATTCCTCATCGCACTTAATACAAATGTAAGAACTGTTGGTCAATAATGTAGATATAAGATCTCTTATTAACTTTTAGTCCCTTAATTGAATAAGATGTTTCACTACTTCTGTTTTTTTTCGTAATTTGCGCCATCAAAAACTTAAAATCTCATCTGATGTCATTTATAAAAGATAAGATACTGTACGAAGGGTTAACATTTGATGATGTCCTTCTGGTTCCGGCATATTCTGAGGTACTTCCAAGGGAAGTGGATCTCAGCTCCATGTTCACAAGAAACATCCGTATCAATACGCCTGTTGTCTCCGCTGCCATGGATACAGTCACAGAAGATGAGCTTGCGATTGCTATTGCGCGGGAGGGTGGAATAGGTGTAATCCACAAGAACATGTCTATCGATAAACAGGCTGCACAGGTAAAGCGCGTAAAAAGGGCTGAAAATGTGATGATTTTTGATCCGATTACAATTAACCTCGATGCAACGGTGGCTGAAGCCATGAACTTAATGAGTGAATATAAGATCGGAGGAATTCCGGTTATTGATAAAGAAGGTATTCTGAAAGGGATTGTTACAAACAGGGATCTGAGGTTTGAAAATAACAGGGCGCGCAAGATAACAGAAGTTATGACCACCAGCCTGATCACCACAAATCACCAGACTAACCTGGAAGCTGCAGCAAGAATACTCCAGAAACACAAGATTGAAAAGCTTCCGATGATTGATGAAGCAGGTAAGCTGATCGGATTGATCACTTATAAAGACATTACAAAAACTAAAGACCGTCCTAATTCATGCAAAGATGACAAAGGAAGACTCAGAGTAGCCGGTGCGGTAGGAATAGCCTCTGATACACTGCAAAGGGTTGAAGCTCTCATAGGTGCAAGTGTTGATGCAATCGTGATCGATACGGCTCATGCCCATACAAAAAGTGTTATTAACATTCTGAGAGAAATAAGAAGAAATTTCTCTGATATTGAGGTGATCGTAGGTAATATAGGTACGGGAGAAGCTGCAAAAAAGCTCGCAGATGAAGGTGCAGATGCAGTTAAAGTAGGAATAGGGCCAGGATCGATCTGCACAACCAGGATTATTGCCGGTGTAGGTATACCACAGCTATCAGCAATATATAATGTTGCTAAAGCTATTGAAGGATCAGGGATTCCAATAATCGCTGATGGCGGAATAAGGTATTCGGGTGATATAATTAAAGCAATTGCTGCAGGTGCCGATTCAATTATGGCCGGATCTCTCTTTGCAGGGGTTGAAGAATCACCGGGAGATACTATTATCTACAATGGCCGTAAGTTTAAAGCATACAGGGGAATGGGTTCGATTGAGGCTATGCAGCAAGGTTCAAAAGACCGTTATTTTCAGGATATCGAGGATGATATAAGAAAACTGGTCCCGGAAGGAATTGAAGCCAGGGTACCCTATAAAGGAACACTCGCTGAAGTTATTTACCAGATGACAGGAGGTTTAAGGGCCGGCATGGGTTACCTGGGAGCTAAAAATATTGTCATGCTTAAAAAAGATGGTAAATTTGTAAGGATCACCCATTCAGGAATCATCGAAAGTCATCCGCATGACGTTTCCATTACCCGGGAAGCTCCTAATTACAGCAGAAAATCATTTGAATAACCTGTATCAGAAAATCCTGATGAATATCAGATCATCCTGTTTAATCATTATGATAGTTCTCTCCTCTGTCGTTATCAAGGCGCAGGATCTGAATACTAAAACACTTATGACTGTTGATGGAAACAATATACAGGCCGGAGAGTTTATCAGAATGTTTAAAAAAAGTACTGAGCCCGGAAAGGCATTGGATGTCGATAGTTATCTGAAGCAATTTATAGTCTTTAAACTTAAAGTAGCCGATGGTCTTAATGAAGGTATTGATACTACCCGATCGTTCAGAAAAGAGCTTGGTGGATACCGTAACCAGCTTGCACAAACTTATCTTACTGACACACAGACAAAAGAAATAGTACTGCAGAAAGCCTTCCAGCGATCATTGACTGAAATAAACGCATGGCATATTCTGATCTCTATGCCTCAGGAGGCATCTTCGGAAGATACTCTGAAAGCATGGCAAAAAGCCAACGCCGTAAGGGAAAGAATTATGAAGGGAGAATCTTTCGAAAGTGTCGCCAGGGGAACTTCAGATGATAAATCGGTGAAAATCAATGGTGGAAACCTTGGCTATTTTTCAGCTTTTCAGATGATAATGCCCTTTGAAGATGCGGCATATACTCTTAAGAAAGGCGTTGTTTCTATGCCTGTACGGACACCCTATGGTTATCATATCATTAAAGTAACAGATAAACGACCGTCAAAGGGAAAGATAAAGGTTGCTCATATAATGAAGGCTGTACCACCCGGGACAGATGATAATAAGGCTAAACAGGCTGAAGAAGAGATAAACAGTATTTATACAATGTTAGAGGGAGGTGCCTCTTTCGCCGAACTCGCTAAAAAGTACTCTGATCATAAAGAATCAGCTGCAAAAGGAGGCGTACTTGACTGGTTTGGAACTGGCGAAATAATAAGCGATTTTTCAGAGGCTGCCTTTGCCATCACGGATACGGGTAAGTATACAAAACCTGTCCATACAATTTACGGATGGCATATTATTAAACTATTAGATAAAAAATCACCCGGTACATTTGAAGAATCAAGATCGTTTCTCGAAAGCAAAATCAACCAGTCATATCTTAACTCTGTAAGCAAAAAATCTTTTGCAGCGAAATTAAAAAAGGAATACAATTTCCAGCTAAACCAGGAAGCGCTTAACTGGTTTGTCGGTCATACCGATACACTCGTGATCCAGGGGTTAAAAAAATACGATCGTACCTCACTTCCTGAAGCCAATTTGTATTCATTTGCAGGTCAATATCTTACAACCGATGAATTTGCAGATTACATTGAAAAGCATGGATTAATGGTCGTTACCAAAGATTCTTCCATATTCATTAACCGGTTAATTGAAACAAGAGCATCTGATCATCTTATAAGTTATGAGAATTCGATTCTCGAAAAAAAATATCCGGAATTCAGGTATCTAATGAACGAATTCCACGATGGTATGATACTTTTTGAAATATCGGGTAAGAATGTATGGAACAGGGTAAGCAATGATTCTTCCGGACTTCATCGCTATTACGAAGAACATAAAAACAGCTGGCTTTCACGAAGAACCATTGAAGCAACAATTTACACGCTAAAATCTCCTGATGGAGAAAAGTTATTATCATCAGCTCTTAAGAAATACTCTCAGAGACCTGATATTAATGACTTTCTGAGCAAAAAATTCAATACAAATAATGATACATTGCTTTTTATTAAAGAAGGAACATGGTTTAAGGGTGATAATAGCGAAATTGATAATATAGAATGGACCAACGGTTCACATTCCGTCAACTATAACGGTTTTCCGTCAGTGATCCTGATAAAAAAAGTTATGGAGCCTGCGCCTTTGAAGTTTGATGCTGTTCAGAGTGAGGTGATGACCGGATACCAGGAGTTTCTCGAGAGTGAATGGATCGGACAATTAAATAAAAAATATAACGTTAAGATTGATAATTTGATACTCGAAGAAGTAAAGAAGAAGTTGCAAAAAAATGAATAAATCAATAATCATATTATTTAGCTTTTTGCTTTTGGCAGGTTGTAAAAATAACCATAACCATAATAAAAGAATTCCTGTTGCCGAAGTTGGTAAAACTATTCTTTATTACGATGAAATGCCAAAGATTATTCAGCATGGTATAAATGACTCAGACTCACTGGCTCTTATACAGAACTATATTAACAAATGGGCCAAGAGACAACTTTTGCTGCAGAAAGCTGAAGATAATCTGACTCCCGATTTAAAAAATGAAATAGCTAAACAGCTGGAGGAAACCAGGTCAAATCTGGTTATCTACCAGTATCAGCGACAGATGATTCTGGAGAAACTGGATACTGTATTAACCAGTGAAGAACTTGAGAATTATTATGCTTCTAACGAAAATAGTTTTGTCCTCACTTCGAATATTGTAAAAGCTCTATTCATAAAGATACCGTTGGAAACTCCGGATCTCAACAAAATAAGAGTACTTGCCCGTTCAAATGATCATAATGATCTGCAGAAACTGGAAGGCTTATGTTATCAGTTTGCTGAAAAATTCGATGATTTCAACGAAGAATGGGTTCCAATGGACAGGCTTACAGTTGAGCTGCAGCAGGATATTGAAAACGAGGAAGATTTTCTCAAGGGAAACACATTTTTTGAAACAACCGATTCCACTTCAGTCTACCTGGTATCAATACGCGATTACAGACTACGATCTACCCTTGCGCCTTTTGAATATGTAAGGGATGATATAAAGAGAATTATCTGGAATACAAGGAGATTTGAATTTATTCAATCACTCGAAAATGGAATTTACAATGATGCGCTTAAACAGAACACTTTTAAAATTTATAAATAATTAATTCAATCAGGATTCCTCCATACATTTTTAAAAAATCATATAATGAATAAAAGAAAATTGAAATTTTGCCTGACACTGATATTTTTGTTTCTGCCAGGAGTATTTATCGCTAATTCTCAGATACTTGTTGAATCAGTTGCAGCTATTGTAGGGAATGAGGTTATTTATCTTTCTGACCTGGAGAATACGATTGCTGATCTGAAAAGAAACGGTGATAAAACTCCTTTCGATCAACTCACATGCAGAGTATTTCAGCAGATGCTTGTTTCAAAACTCTTCATGGATCAGGCAAGGATTGATAGTATAAACGTCGCAGATGACGCGGTGGACGGAGATCTGAACATGAGGATGAATGATGCCATAAGGACAGCAGGAAGTGAAGAGGCACTTGTAACATACTTTAAGAAGAGCATGCTTGAAATAAGAAGGGATATTAAGAAAAACCTTATAGAACAACAAGTCGTTGGTGAAGTTCAGAGCAAGATTGCCAAGAATATCACAATTACACCTGTTGCCTTGAAAAAGTATTATAATTCACTTCCTAAAGACAGTATCCCGGTTATTCCTGCAAAATATCAGATCAGCTTAATTCAGGTAGATCCTCCCGAAAATGAGGAGAATAAAGCTGAAGCCCGACAGAAGCTTCTTGACATAAGAGGTCAGATACTTGCCGGAAAGAGTTTTAATGTAGAAGCAATAATGTACTCTGAGGATCCCGAAACCGCAAAATTGGGTGGTGAAATCGGATTCCGGGTTCGTGGCGAACTTGAAAAGCCATATGCAGATGCTGCGTTCAGTCTGACAAAAAATACTGTCTCCAAAATTGTAGAATCAAAATACGGATTCCACATAATTCAGCTAATCGACCGCAAAAGCGATATGGTTAATACACGTCATATTCTTATAAAACCGAAAGTCAAACCTGAGCAGTCAGCAAAAGCAATTGCCCGACTCGACAGCCTTGCTAACCTGATCAGGAAAGACAGTATGAAATTTGAAACAGCTGCCTTGCGTTTCTCAACACACAAAGACAGCAGGATTAACGGAGGCAAACTGGTAAGTTCAAATCCTTCTTCACGTATCACATGGTTTACTCTTGAGGAGTTAAACCAGGAGATGTATGTAAAAATAAGGGATATGAAGGTTGGAGAAATTTCTGATCCTTTTAAAACAACAGATGAAAATAATAACCAGGTTTTCAGAATTGTAAAGCTTGACAATGTCCTGCCGGCACATACTGCAAATCTGAAAGACGATTATCAGAATATATATGATGCTGCTCTGGTTAAAGAAAGAGCTGAAGTATTTGATAAATGGGTAAAGAACAAAATTGGCATCACTTATATTAAAATAAGCGATGAATTAAAATCATGTGACTTTTTACAAACAGGATGGCTAAAATAAATTGTGTAAAACACCTGGTCAAAAATACTTTTATAAGACATTTTTTTTATGCCACGATTATTCTGTTATTTGTTTCTTCAGTTCAATCTGAGGATGTACCTGGCAATCAAACAAACAAGAAGAGAATAGAACTGAAAAATGCTGATGTGGGTTATATTGTAAAAGATCCGCAAACAGGAAGGGATGTTCACCATCTTCTTGGAAATGTACGGCTTCAGGACAACCAGATCAAGATGTGGTGCGACAGTGCGCATTTTTATCCCGATAAGAATCAGGTAATAGCTTTCAGCAAAATTCATATTCAACAAGGCGATACCCTCAATCTTTATGGAGATTATCTTTTCTATGACGGAAAAACCGGACTGGCATTTGTGAAAACCAATGTTGTACTGATTGATAAAGAAACTCATCTGTATACAGATTCAATACATTATGATGTAAATACCAGAATCGCGCGGTACACTGAAAGAGGAAGAATAACGAATGCTAAAAATACTCTTACAAGTATTATTGGTGTTTATTATGCAGGAGAAAATCTGTTTCATTTCAAGGATAGCGTAAAAATAGTGAATCCTGATTATGTCATGACTGCAGATACTATGGATTACAACACAATATCAGAAATAGCATATTTCACCGGACCTACAGAGTTAAATGGCGACAGCCTCTATCTCTACTGTGAAAGAGGGTGGTACGATACAAAGAAAGAAGTCACTTCTGTTTGGAAAAACGCCATGATTGACAACCGGAAACAAATTATTCACGGTGATTCATTGTTTTTTAATGACAGTACCGGATATGGAGAATCTTTCAGAAACGTTGTCATTGAAGACACCGCCAATAAAATAGCTATTGAGGGCAACTATGCCTGGTATTATAAACAACCTGAAAGGTTTCTGGTTACTGACAGGGCAGTATTCATTCAAATTTCAAAACAAGACTCACTGTTCCTGCATGGTGATACGATTAAGTCGGTGATGGTATCTGACACCATAGGAAATGGATACAGACTGATGAGGGCTTACTATGGTTGCCGTATTTTCAGTAAAGACCTGCAGGCAAAATGCGATTCACTCTCTTATTCCTTTCAGGATTCAGTTATAAGACTTTATACTGCTCCTGTAATCTGGACAGGAGATGACCAGCTGACTTCAGACTCGATGGCTGTATTTACCAAAAACCGACAGACTGACCGGCTTGAGCTGTATCATGATGCTTTTATCGCCCAGCAGGTTGATACTGTAAGATTTGATCAGATAAAAGGACGGTCACTAATCGGTTATTTCAAAAACAATGAATTGTATAAGATATATATAAAAGGCAATGGAGAAATATTATTTTATCTTCTTGACGGAAATGCTGTCGCAGGGGTTGAGCAGTCTAAATGCGCGAATATTGAGATGAGGTTTGAGAAAGGGAAAGTTTCTGAGATTTTTGAGTATGAAAATCCTGACGGCTTTATTGATCCTCCTCTACCTTTAACCCCTGTCAGGCTCGAAGGATACAAATGGTTTGATCAACTCAGACCTAAAAAGAGGGATGATATATTCATTAAGTGAAAAAGAGGCTGATCTCATGAGAATCAGCCTCTTTTTTTAGTATTCATCTTCGTTAAAAAAGAAGTCGTCTTTACTTGGATAATCCGGCCAGATATCTTCGATACTTTCATAAATATCACCTTCATCTTCAATTTCCTGCAAGTTTTCAATAACTTCCATAGGGGCACCTGACCTAATGGCAAAATCAATCAGCTCATCCTTAGTGGCAGGCCACGGAGCATCCTCAAGTTTTGATGCTAGTTCAAGTGTCCAGTACATATTTTCCTGATTAAGTAAAGCTTAAAACAAAGTTTGCAAATATATATATTATTTTACTTAAAAAACAATACCTTATTTTAAGTTTTTCAACAACTCAAACCAGCCAATTAATCTCTTCAATATCAAGATCTAAGGCTATTTTTCTGGATAAAACAAATAAAAAATCGGAAAGACGGTTGAGGAATTTATTCACAATTTCAGGCGATTCTTCAGTTTTGTTTAACCTTAAAACTGCCCTCTCCGCCCTTCGACATACACATCGGGCTATATGACAATATGATACGAGTATATTCCCTCCGGGAAGAATAAAGTTATTCAATGGAGTTAGGCTCTCTTCCATAGTGTCAATTTCTTTTTCAATTACAGAAATGCATTCAGGATCAGGTAAGATTTTTCTGCCAGTTATGTTTTTACTGTCGCAGGCGAGTGCGGCAGTACATTTCATCAACTGGCTCTGAATATAAATAAGGAGTTCTTTTCGTGTTTGATTTTCTTTATGATCCCTTAAGAGTCCTATCCATGCAATAAGTTCATCTACAGAACCATAAGCTTCTACACGAATAGAATGTTTTGGTACCCTCCTGCCTCCCGACAATGAAGTTGTACCATCATCACCTGTAAGAGTATAGATCTTCATGATTTAAAAAAAAGTAAAAAGTATAAAGGAAAAAGTAAGAGTAAAAACAGGAAGCTAAATAACCTCAGATCACCTGCTTTATGCCTTTATATACTTTTCATTCCGGAAGTCCTGGGCAATCTCACCATCGAATAACCTGATTATACGCGCAGCATGCTTGGCAATATCCTCTTCGTGTGTAACAACAATTACCGTATTCCCTTTTCTATGAATTTCATCGAGTAAACCCATGATATCGATTGAGGTCTTACTATCAAGGTTACCTGTTGGCTCATCTGCCAGTATTATTGATGGTTTGTTTACGAGAGCTCTGGCGATAGCAACGCGCTGACGTTGTCCTCCTGATAATTCATTTGGTTTATGAGTCATCCTGTCTGCCAGACCCACCTGCTCCAGGGTTTCAACGGCCACTTTTTCCCTGTCCAGTTTAGGTACTCCGGCATAAATTAAGGGTAGAGTAACGTTTTCAAGTGCAGAATATCTGGGAAGAAGGTTAAAGGTCTGAAATACAAATCCAATCTCTTTATTTCTGATCTCAGCGAGATAATCATCTTCCATTTTACTTACATCTGTACCATTAAGAATATAACTGCCGCTCGTTGGAGTATCCAGGCATCCAAGAAGATTCATTAATGTAGATTTCCCCGACCCGGAAGGACCCATAATAGCAACGTATTCGTTCCTGTCTATATTAATAGATACTGATCTTAAAGCCCTCACAATCACTGATCCGACCTGATAATTCTTAACAATATCATGAATCTCGATTACTTTATCCATAGTGTTTAAAATTTGAATTCCGAAATTAGATTAAATATATCAAATAATAAATTTAAATGCCTTAATTTTTGTTAATATCTGATTATATAGTTATTGTGATTAATTCCCTCCCTGAAAAACAGAATCCCCATTCTGAAAAGATCAATGCTTACAGAAACCTTCCGATGAATCTTTATTTCGTTCCATGCTTCTGCCATTTCTTTTGAATAGTTGATATCATCAATTATGATAACTGTTCCGGTGTCGGAAAGCTCTGCTATCCGGTTAAAGTATTTCATCACCGGTTCTTTCCTGTGGTTTCCGTCGATAAATACCATTCCCGGCTTAATTCCGTTGACAGCTAACCCTGGCAGTACCTCCTCAAACGAGCCTTCCATAATTGTAATATTACTAAGCCCGGCTTCAATAAAATTTTGCCTTGCAATCTCAGCTGTTGCATTACAACCCTCTATTGTAAACACCGTCATCTCACTACAGGAGAAGGCCATATACATAGTGCTTATTCCTAAGGAGGTACCCAACTCAATTATCAGAGGTTTGCCGAATTCAGCCGCCATTTTAGACAATAGCATACCATATTTCTTTGAAACAGGTGAATATCTGGCTATTTCCGCAACTCTTCTCATGTTTGTTTTTAACAGGTCTGCCCGTGAACCGAGATCATGAACCAATATACTTCGTTTGTCGGATATCATTTTTATTCTTATCTGTTCAACAGTCTTGGTAATCGTAGGATCAATTTTATTCATGAAGACCCTTGAAACCAGGTCAAAAACGAACGGACTGTGAATCCCATGGCCTTTTTTGTGACGCGATAGCAGAATGTAATTCAGATATTTGAGTGCCCGGGAAAAAATCATTTCAGTACTGAAATTATAATTAGGACAGGTTTTCAAAAATACGTATTTTCGGATAATAATTTAAATTATTACAATTGAAGTTGTTTTCGCTGATAAATAAATCTGTGCGGGCTGAATAGGCTTTGTGTCCTTCCTGAAATCCTTTGTGTACCTTCGTGGTAAAAAAATTATTTAACCACAAAGGAACCCGAAGTACAACATAAAGTAACACTAAGGATAAAATAAGATAGTTGATCTCCTGAGAGGGAGAAATTTACTTTTTATATGATTGCAAAAGAGTTTTTGGATACGGAGATAACCTATTTACAGGGAGTTGGTCCGAAAAGGGCAGAACTTCTTAATAAAGAGTTGAATATTTTTATATTCCGCGATCTTCTGTACTATTTTCCTTATAAATATATTGACAGAACGAGATTTTATAAGATTGACGAACTTGATCCTGACCTTCCTTTCGTTCAGATAAGAGGTATAATAAAAGGATATTCAACGGAGGGCCATGGCACCGGTAAACGGTTAGTCGCTGATTTTCAGGATGAAACGGGGACCCTGAAACTTATCTGGTTCAAGGGTGGAAAATGGATCACGGGAAATTATACTCCGGGAGTTGAATTTATAGTATTTGGAAAACCAGGTGTATTTAACGGGACGGTTAATATTATACATCCTGAAATTGAAGCTGCCGATAAGTTGGCAGAAAGGATCAATTCGGCTCTTCAGGCGCAATACAGTACTACCGAGAAACTTAAGAATCAATTCGTAACATCGAAGACAATAAGTAAGCTGATAGGCAATATGTTGAAACAGATCAAGACACGATTGCCGGAAACTTTACCTGTTTATGTTGCTTCGCGTTATAAATTGATGGAACTGCATGATGCCCTCCATAAGATCCATTTTCCTGCTAATCCTGATGAACTTGAAAAAGCACGATACCGCCTGAAATTTGAAGAGTTGTTTTATATTCAGCTTAACCTCATCAGATTTAAAACTAACCGCAGCCTGAAATACAATGGATTTGTTTTTTCCAGTATAGGCGATTATTTTAATAATTTCTATTATAATAACTTACCTTTTACTCTTACTGAGGCTCAGAAAAGAGTAATGAAAGAGATAAGGAAAGATCTCGGTTCAGGAAAACAGATGAACCGGTTGCTTCAGGGAGACGTTGGCAGTGGGAAGACACTTGTAGCGCTTATGAGTATGCTGATTGCGCTGGACAATGGCTACCAGGCTTGCATTATGGCTCCTACAGAAATACTGGCGAACCAGCATTATCAGACTATCTCTAAACTACTTGAAGGAATTGATATTAAAGTACGTCTGCTTACGGGTTCCTCAAAAAAGGCATCACGAAAATCTATTGCTGAATCATTGTTAGACAGATCACTTAATATACTGATCGGTACTCATGCCCTTCTTGAAGAAAATGTTCAGTTTGCCAATCTGGGACTTGTGATTATCGATGAACAACATCGTTTCGGAGTTGAACAACGGTCAAAGCTCTGGCAGAAGAACCTCAATCCCCCGCATGTTCTTGTTATGACGGCCACTCCTATTCCAAGAACTCTTGCTATGACTCTGTATGGCGATCTGGATGTTTCGGTAATCGATGAACTACCTCCGGGCAGGGTTCCTGTTAAAACAATGCATTTTAATGATTCAGAAAGAAATAAAGTTTTTGGTTTTATCAGGAACCAGATAGCCGAACATCGTCAGATCTATATTGTGTATCCCCTGATAAAAGAGTCCGAAACTATGGATTATAAAGATCTTGAGGATGGCTGGGATACTATTTCAAGAGTTTTCCCTGCTCCAAAGTATTGTATAAGTATTGTTCATGGTAAAATGACTCCGGCAAATAAAGAGATGTCAATGAAATTGTTCAAGGATGGAGTTGCACATATACTTATTGCGACAACAGTTATCGAGGTTGGTGTCGATATACCAAATGCCAGCGTAATGGTAATTGAAAGTGCGGAGCGATTTGGCCTCTCACAGCTTCACCAGTTAAGGGGACGCGTTGGCAGAGGCGCTGATCAGTCTTATTGCCTGCTCATGACTTCCGACAAACTTTCAAGAGAAGCAGCAAAGAGAATTGAAGTAATGATCAGGACAAATGATGGTTTTGAGATCGCTGAGACAGATCTTCAACTCAGGGGTCCGGGTGATATTGAAGGAACGCTTCAGAGTGGAATTCCTTTTGATCTGAAGATAGCTGACCTTGGTAAAGACGGACAATTAATTGAATATGTAAGACATATAGCTGAAGAAATCCTTAACATTGATCCCTTACTTGAAAATAATCAGAACCTTGTCTTCCGATCAGAACTAAAAAGACTTTTCAGCCAGAGGCAATCGTGGAGCAACATAAGTTGAAAATATGACACTGACCGACTATTATAAAATATTGGGTCTGCCGGTAAACTCTACAATTGAAGAGATAAAAAAGGCATACAGGAAAAAGGCACGTCTGTACCACCCTGATATCAATCCTGCCGCTGATGCCAAGGACAAGTTTATCAGCATAACTGAAGCCTACGAGTTTTTAATTGCAAATCATGAGAAAATTAAATCTGATGACCAGGCATATAATCAGGCAATGGAAGACTGGAGAAAATACAGGCAGAACCGGTCGCGAAAACGAGCTACAGTATATGCTTCGACCTCCTATGTAACATTTAAAAACACCAGGTTTTACAAAACCACCAGGATATTTGACGGAACAGCAATAATCTTTAGTTTTGTTGTATCTCTTATGGTACTGATTTATACAATTTACGGATATTTCTTCAGACTGAAACACCCTATCCCCGGACTGGGTAAACCATCAGTATTTGCTTTTATAATGCTACTTTTCCTTGGTATAATTTTTTTTGTAATATCATTTATTTATCTCAGGGCATATCAGGAGACTTCCAAAAAACGGAAAAAGAATTCTTAGCAATATGGCATGATTTTTGAGTATATTTATATGATAACCCGGGCTTTACTAAATTGGATTCAATACAATTTTGTTAGTTCTTCAAAATGAGAATCATGAAAAATACTATTTTAAAAACCCTAATTTCATTGCTGGTCATAGTTTTTTTGATTTTATTGTCCTGCAAAAAATCACCTGATGAGACTCTTCCGACTGATCCGGTTGCTATTAACCTTACAACTGATCAGGTATCACTCATTACATCAGAAAACTCATTTGCGTTCGATATCTTTAAAAAAGTCATGGATAATACTGCTGATTCCGTGAATTTTATCATCTCTCCGCTTAGCATCTCATCAGCGCTGTCAATGACTCTTAATGGAGCTAATGGCGACACCCGCGATGCTATGTTGACAGCTCTGAGAGTGAATGGATTAACTCCTGAAATAATCAATAACTCATATAAGGATCTCACTAAAGCCCTCCTGAGTGTTGATAAACGGGTCCTGATCTCAATCGCCAATTCAGTATGGACAAAGAATAATTTTGTAGTAAAGAAGCCATTTTCAGATATTCTGACTCAGTATTATAATGCTGAATCAAAGCCATTTGATGTTCTGGATCCGCTGGCTCCAACGCAGATTAACAGCTGGATAGAGAGTAAAACAAACGGATTGATAAAGAATATGATCGACCAGCTCGATCCTAACACTGTAATGCTTTTAATTAATGCAATCTATTTTAAAGGAAAATGGAAATCTCAGTTTGAAAAAGCGAATACTGTCCAGGGAACATTTTATGAACCGGACGGTACAACAGTTCAGGTTCCTATGATGAAACAGACTTCTGATTTCAAGACCTATAAAGGGGAAGGATTTACTTTAGCTGAATTGGCTTATGGTCAGGGTAATTTTGTAATGGATGTGATTCTACCTGAGAAAAATGATGGATTAAAAGATTTAATTTCAATAATAAATGGCAATAGCTTCAAAGGATGGCTTGATCAGATGAATGAAAGAAAAACCGACCTTATATTTCCTAGATTCAAATATGGGTACAAATCAGAGCTTAAGAATATCTTAATTGATATGGGAATGGGAATCGCTTTCACCCAAAATGCCGATTTTTCAAATATTTCCGATACCTCTTTACTGATATCTAAGGTTACTCATCAGGCTCTTATTGAAACAAATGAAGAGGGTACAGAAGCCGCTGCTGCAACAATTATCACAATAGGTACAACCGCCATACTTGTTGATCCAATTAATATAGACCATTCATTCATGTATATTATCAGAGAAACAAGTACAAATTCAATATTCTTTATGGGTAGGGTTGCTGACCCGTTAGCAGAATGAAAAGAAAGTGATCTTGATCAATTCTTAAGCAGGATCACTTAAGCTTGATAAAATTGAACTTTACATCAAGAACTGAAGCAAAGTACTCCCCACGTTCAAGGATGTCTTCATCGCCATCTTCGTAATACCAGTTGAATATGAATTTCTTATGTTTTAAGGTAACGTAAGTGATTTTCTGTAAAATATGAATAAATATTTTGGCGCTCGCACTATTGAAATATTCCAGATTAATATCCACACTCGTAATTTCTGCAGGAACTGTAATATACTCGCTAATCCAATCTTCTACCGGCTCAAAAAAATCAGTTACATTCTCGTGTATTGACCGGCCCTTTATACGAATTATTCCTTCAGGATTTAAAATTATCTCTGGGGTATTCTTTGTCGGTGATATCCTCAACTCCTCCATCTAATACAATTTGTCACGAAATTACGAATTTTATCATAAAAAACACATTCCTTAAATGAAACTATCAAAAAATGGATCATCAAAATTGGAAACAGCTATATCTCTCCTTTTTTGTTCAATCTGATGCATCATATTTACAATAACGGTATTTAAAGGTACCGGCAGCAGTAATTCCACCAATAGCCCCTGCCCCGACCACAAGAAATTTCAAATCGGATTTTTTCATCTGAAAAAATAAGACTATAATTAATACCTGGCCAGCGGAATTATATCATGACCGGAAAATTCACCTCTGAGAAATTTATAGTATCCGGTAATACCAATCATTGCGGCATTGTCAGTTGTAAACCTTAGTTCAGGAATAAACAGGTTCCAGTTTCTCTTTTCAGCTTCATTCCTGATTTCATTCCTTAATCCTGAATTTGCTGAAACACCCCCGGCGATACCTATTTCGCTGATCCCTGTCTGAAGCGAGGCTGTTACTACTTTCGCAATAAGAATGCTCACTATGGTATGTTGAAGGGAAGCGCAAAGATCTGCTATATTATGTTTTATGAAATCAGGATCTTCTTTTAGCCTGTCACGGAGGAAATAGAGAAAACTTGTCTTTAATCCGCTAAAACTAAAATCAAGACCTTTGACATGAGGTTTTGAAAACCTGAACGCATTTTTATTCCCGTCACCGGCAAGTTTATCGATCAACGGACCTGCAGGATACGTGAAACCCATAACTTTTCCGCATTTGTCAAAAGCCTCTCCGGCAGCGTCGTCAATAGTGTTTCCTATAACCTCCATTTCCAACTGGCTTTTCAAAATAATTATCCGGGTATGACCTCCTGACACGAGCAGACATAAGAATGGGAAAGAGGGTAACCTGTTATTTTTATCCTTTTCAAGAATAAAGTGAGCCAGAACATGTGCCTGAAGATGGTTTACCTCTATTAAGGGAATATTCCGGGCAAGAGCAAATCCTTTTGCAAATGAGGTACCTACCAGGAGTGAACCAAGCAACCCGGGTCCACGCGTAAAAGCAACAGCGTTGATGTCTTCAATTTTAACGCCGGCTTTAGCCAGTGCCTGATGTGTTACTGGTACAATGTTAGCCTGGTGAGCCCTCGACGCCAGTTCCGGAACAACACCCCCATATGCCATATGAATATCCTGGTTAGCAATGAGATTGGAAAGGACATAACCATCCCTGATGACTGCAACTGATGTATCATCGCATGAGGATTCTATTGCTAAGATTGTAATTGCCATCAATAGTTTTTTCCGGTATATTTCAGATTTACCTGATACATTATTATTTAATTTAATTCAATTCAACCTGCAAATTTCCTAAAAAAATTGCTGCTAAAAACAGATTCAAAAAAAAACGGCGAATAAAATTGACGCCGGAAATTTAAAACTTATTATTTTAAAACATATAAGCCTGAATTATGCAAACCATTGAGAGGGGAATAGCTTGTTGATAGCCGTATTGAGTTGATCGGTCACGACCGATCAATATATATATTATATTCAAAAGAATATAAAATCTCCTGTAATTATTTATTTAATCAGAATAAATTCTTTGAAAGAATATCCATTTTTTATCTTCACTCTTATCAATTTCCGTTATCTCAACTTCTTTCTTTTTATATCCTTTTACCTGGCAATACTGATAAATGTGTTCGTAGGCTAATGATTTATGAACTGACGGATCTGACAGAATATGAACAATATCCGTTTTATAAAATACAGTGAAAGAAACCCACCCAAACCAGGTTTTTACTTTTGTATCGTAAAAAGAAGTATCATCTATATTATAACTTATAATTCTAAACCTTTGTTTCTTCATAGTCCGTTCCGGAGTAGCTTTTCAGGTTAAAATCTTACTTTGCAGGGTGATATATACTGAAGGTATTAATAGATACCTGTAATTTATCAAATATTACAATATGAAGTCAATGCTTCTCATACCAAATATAGAAAGTATCTAAAAGATATGCAAAAATAAAAAATGAACTTGTAACTTTGATTTTACAAACGAACTAAAACCGTGCCAGATGAAAGTAGAAAATGAGTTAATCAGGATTTATACAGGGAACGAAATATCTGTAATTTCACTTAAAGATAAACTTGAGGCAACCGGAATATCAGCTACGATCCAAAATGACTCTATTGATAGTTTCCTCGGAGGGGTTCCGATCGCGATCGATCTCTATATTCAAAAATCTGACTTCAATAATGCGGAGCCTATAATAAGTGAATTTACCGGGGGGGAAGTACCATCTGACCAAATTATTTAATCCGCACAATTAGCCTGAGTTTCACTATCTTTAAGCCTTTGAAATCTTAAAGGTAACAAATTGATATTTTAAGACATTTTGCATTTATATGCTGAAAAAAGTAAAAAGATCGATTAAGTATTTTGTCATATTCTTCGGAGTCATAATAATGGTACCTACTGTCCTGTATCTTTTATTAAAGACTCCCGCGGTTCAGACTTTCATGGTAAAAAGGATAACAAATCATTTTTCAAGCGAACTTAAATCTACAATCTCCATAGGCTCTATTGAATACAAATTCTTTAATAAGTTGTCTGTCAATGACGTAATTATTAAGGATAAGAATAATGATACAATGCTGTATTCGAAGGAAATTATAGTCGGCATCAGGAGAATGGATTTTAAAAATAATGCATTCAGACTTGGCAAAGTAAGTCTGATTAGACCTGTTATTGCTCTTATGACCGACTCCGCCGGTATTATGAATTTAACATGGTATCTTAATCTGATAAAGAACCCTGCAGATACCGTCAAAAAAGCAGGCCTCAGATTTTCCATTGACCAGATTGAAATCATCAATGCCAGGTTTGCTTTTATTAACCGGACCGGACTCAAGGGAAAAACCAGGATTGACTTCAATAACCTTAATCTTTCAGGAATAAACGGGACAATTGAAGACCTGAAGGCAATAGATGACACAACTACTTTTAACGTCTACAATCTGGGATTTAAAGAATCATCGGGTTTTATGGTGAAAAAGATGAGCAGCTCTGTAATTCTGGTCAGACAAAATATTTTTCTTAATTCGGCTTTTATCAATTGTGACAGTACCATACTTAATATTTCCAAATTCGCTATGAGCGCTGATTCGGCAAGTTCATTTAAGCGATTTACAGAAAAGGTAAAGCTTGATATACTTCTTAATAAATCGCTGATAAATACATCCGACCTGAAATATTTTATGCCTTTTGCCGATAGTGTGAATGAATCTGTATGGCTATCAGGAAAGATTATGGGTACTATATCCGAACTGAGAGGTCGTAATATCAAACTTTTATACAGAAACTATACTTCCCTTGATTGTGATTTTGATTTTTCGGGACTCCCAAAAATAGAAAACACATTCCTGTATATCGGAGTTAATAACCTGAAAACCAATGTAAAGGATCTCGAACAGATCAATATACCAGGCAAAGGATATTTAGTAGTCCCCGAGCCGGTCAAAAAGCTTGGAAACATCTCATTTAATGGAAGTTTTACCGGATTTACAACAGATTTTGTAACCTATGGGGAGATAAGAACCAGTCTTGGAAATATACGTACTGATATTTCTCTCCGACCGGGAGAATCCAATAAATACATGGTAAAAGGTCTTATTAGAGGAACCGATTTGAACATTGGAGAACTGACCGGAAAATCTGAGTTCCTGGGAAACATGAGCATGCAGACTAATATTGACGGATATGCCTACTCCTTAAAAAAATTTGCTGCTAATCTCACAGGTAAAATCGACAGTATTGAGATAAACAAGTACACATACCGTAATATAACTTTGAATGGATTCTTTACTGAAAAAACCTGGGATGGGAGCATAAACATTGTCGATGATAATATTAAACTCGATCTTCTGGGATTGCTTAATTTTAATAATAAACTACCTGAATTTGATTTTACATTAAATATTGCAGACGCTAAACTTTACAAGTTGAATTTTGATAAACTCGATACATCTTCTACCGTTACAATGCTTCTGACCTCTAATTTTAAAGGAAATAATATTGATAACCTGGATGGTGAAATTAAACTTCTTAACTCGAACTTCGTAAAATATAACAATAATCTCGAACTGTCTGACTTTTCAATTAGGACCTACAATGAAAACAATATACCTGTATTGAGTCTTCGAACAGATTTTGTGGATGCAGATATAAAAGGCTATTATAATTTTGCGGGTCTTGAAAGTCTTGTAAAATCGACTCTCGTATCACTGATGCCTTCTCAGTTTCATACGGCCGGGAAACATAACGATTTTAAAAAAAATATGTTCACTTTTGATATTAATTTTAAGAATACTGACAAGATTAACAAATTTTTCCGGACAGGTATATTATTATCTGATAAGAGCTATTTAAAAG
>Ga0302164_10000209_pt1 | contig 21850 bp, 18 predicted proteins | sample I_Fen_E3_1_FD_193500 | JGI IMG/M metagenome (GOLD analysis project Ga0302164, IMG submission 193500) | Peat permafrost microbial communities from Stordalen Mire near Abisko, Sweden - I_Fen_E3_1 | ecosystem: Environmental > Terrestrial > Soil > Wetlands > Permafrost | place: Sweden: Abisko...
TTACAGTAACTATAATGGATTGATTGGCTTTTTTATGTTTTGGAGCAGCATCTTCGGCAGGCTTATCGTGATGAACAGGATGTTTATGCGGATGTCGGTTTTTAGATTGAGGCATAATTTTTATTTACAATTTACGAACTTTTAAAGTCTTAAGTGTTGTTAAAAAAAACATGGTCGGCAAAATGCCGACCATAGTTAGAAAACCGCAGATAAGTTATTGCGCCAATCGGTTTAATGCTGAGCAGGTACAATGGAAGATTGTTTTTCGTCAATTACCATTGTGTTGGTCCAGCGGTCTTGCCAGGGATTGCACGGTGTGCTTAATGCACTAAATGCACAGAAAGGCACAGCCCTGCTAAAACCACGTGCAAATGCGGTACCAGCAGAAATGGGTGTACCATCGTAGTTTACAGCCCGGGTACCGGTAATTAATTTTCCAATTGACTTGCCTTTAAAAATTGTCTCTATAATAGACATGTACAGTCCATACAAGAACAAGGAAAATATCCTGTCGCCAATGCCTCCCAGGCCGGATGTACTGCTGTCTAAGTCTTCCAGAACGGATGGCGACGACAGCGCTATAAGAATGCCTACTCCAAAAAGTATGGCATAAAATATAACGAGGTCTATAATGTAGTTTAAAAATCTTTTGCCTGTGTCGGCACGGATAAGGGTGCTTTCGCTTATGTCAAGCATATCGTGCGATGCTTCGGTGTGTTCTTGCTCCATAATTAGTTTGGGTTTTAGATTGAAAAATTAAAAGTAAATAAAGATATCGATTAAACTTTATCGCAACACAAAAAATTGTTTCGAATGACATTATTATAAAACAAATAACGTGCAGGCTGGTACGCTGATAAAAGAGAGATATTTATTCTCAGTAGCAAACAGAACTTCTACAACTATTTGAAAATCGGTCAATAAACAGCCGCTGTTAGTTTTACATCAGCTTTAGCAAAAGCCTTTTTATACCTTGCCAACATCACTCCCGCTGCAGTATTTTTCTTTTGCGCCAGCAAAGCCTGGTAAATACCATATAATGCCCAGCCATTTTCATTATTATTCAACAGATCTTTTCTAAAAACTTTTTCGGCAGCGGCAGGTTGTGCAGCCATAAGGTAAGCATTACCCAGGTAATGTTTGGGATTTAATAACCAGTCTCTCGGTTCTGTATACACCATATTTTCTTCGGTAGTTACTGCTTTGTCAAAAGCGGTAATAGCAGCAGGATAATTTTTTTCGGCCATGGCAATACTGCCTGCTAAAAGATTTGCGGCCACCTTTGCCGCATCAATTGCCGGAGAAAAAACTCCATTGGGTACATATAATGCCGAGTCTTTCATTAATTGCTGCATTTGCTGCCATTCGCCATTGGCTTCAGTAATTTTTAATTGGTTTGCTAATGCCATACCTTTTCCAAAATGAAACAGTATGGTTGCAAAGGTCATTTTATTATCCGGCGCATTTGCATTGAGCAATTGGTTCCAGTTGCCAAAGCGTATATTCACCAGCGTTGGTACCATCATCACATATTGTGCACTGGCGCCAACAGGTGCAGGAGCAAGACAATAGGCATCGGGAACGCTTGCGGCCGTTTCTTTTGCACTTTGCACACTGTAAGCCGCACGACCCGCAAGCATGGCTACATTGGTTTGCATATGCAGGTTATGGATCACATATAAAAGATCGCTGCCGGTTACAGGGCCGTACAAAGACAATACCTTTTTATAATCCTCCAATGCTTTTTCATTTACAGTGACACCTTCGTTATACTGACCTGTACGCAGGTAAATATGTGAAGGCATATGAACCGTATGCGACAGGCCGGGCGTAAGGCCTGCCATCCGTTTAGCGCTGGGCAATGCCTTAGCAGCAAATGGCGAACCTTCCATTACATGAATATAATAATGGTTAGCACCGGGATGGCCGGGCGTTCTTGCCAATAATTCTTCCAGCACCGTCTCAATTAATGGTGTCCATGCTTTTGGTGCGCCATTGATATTCCAGAGGTCCCAGGGATGCTCCAGCATCATCGCATCAGCATACAGTGCTTCGGCATCGGCATGGTTTGAAAATTTATCATAAACCTTTTTCATCATTGCAGTGTATTCGGCATTTAATTTAGCCCGGGTGGCATCTGCAGAGTCGGCCGTGTACCTTATGGCTATCGCATCGATCAGGGCTTTCTCCAGTGGTGTTGCAGTTGTGGAAAGTTGCACTGCCATTTCTGTTGCTTTTAATGCGACCGGCGAAGCAACATAACCCAGGTCATTAATATTGGGGCCGTAAGCCAGTGCCTGTGCCCAATACAGCATCGCACAATCCGGATCGAATCTTGCAGCTTTTTTAAATGACGCCATGGCTTCAATAATGTGAAAGCTATAGTACATATTGATGCCCTGGTTAAAATACATTTGAGCACTATCATTTTTGGTGGAGATTGTCCAGGTATATTTTCCTGCGCCGGGAATGATGGGTATTTCCACATCTTCAGTTAGGGCATTAATCGCCTCCCAATCAGGGCCGCATGATATAGCAGTTCGTTTTTTGTTCTTATTGTGTTGAAGTAAATTTGAAGTATCAGTATGCTGGTTGCTATGTATTATTTTAGCAGCAATAAAAGCAGTGGCAAATGCCAGGATGGCTAATAAGAACAAATTGCGCAGCATAGTTTAAGGTTTAGAGAGTAAAAAATACAATTTACTTACTAAACCCTGTAATTTATTTTTCGCAAAGCAATTGGTATGCTATAGTTTAAGTGAATAAGTATACAATAGCAATCGCTTTGCACTGTCGCTTTTTCTTTTTATCTTTCTCATAGACCAGTTAACTATCCAGCACCAGCACTATCAATATTTCTGTAAAAGATTTAAACCGGAAACAATGAAAAAAATAATACCGGCACTATGCCTCATTTTTTGTTGTGTGCTGATAACATTGCTTGTAACCTGTAAAAGAAAAAATGCAACACCGGCCATTGAACTCATCAAAGCTATTAATCTTAAACGTGGCCAGGTGGTATTGTGCGGTCCGCCAGATAAGCAATTGGGTACCGTGTCATTTGAAACATCCTGTTCGGGAGATGCAAAAAAAGATTTTGACCTCGGCATTGCTTTACTGCATTCATTTGAATATGACGAAGCGGAAAAAGTTTTTGCAAAAATTATCGACAGTACTCCCGGTTGTGCCATGGCTTACTGGGGAGTAGCCATGTGCAATTACCACCAGGTATGGCCTTCGCCACCTTCGCCCGCCGAACTGGATAAAGGCAATAAAGCCATTTCCATTGCACAATCTATTCAACAAAAGTCAATAAGAGAAGCTGACTACATTAATGCCATTGCACTGTTTTATAAAGATTGGAAAACAATTGATCACCGCAGCCGTGTTTTAAAATTTGAAGGTGCTATGGAAAAATTGTATCAGCAATATCCAACGGATAAAGAAGCAGCCATATTTTATGCCTTAACGCTTGATGGTGCAGCAGACCCCGCCGATAAAACTTACCGCAATCAAAGAAAAGCAGGTGCAATTTTAACTGGTTTATATCCCGACGAACCCAATCATCCCGGCATTGTGCATTATATCATTCACAGCTACGATTATCCCGAACTGGCGGCATTAGCCTTACCTGCCGCAAGAAAATATGCTGCAATAGCGCCAGCTTCGGCACATGCCCAACATATGCCTTCGCATATTTTTACAAGGCTTGGTTTATGGGATGAATGTATCCAGTCTAACCTTGTTTCCACATCTTCTGCAAAATGTTATGCCGAAAATGCCGGTATTAAAGGGCATTGGGATGAAGAGTTGCATGGCATGGACTACCTTGTTTATGCCTACCTGCAAAAAGGAGAAAATGATCTTGCAAAAAAACAATATGATTATCTTAAAACCATCACTGTTATTCAACCGGCAAATTTTAAAGTGGCCTATGCATTTGCGGCTATACCTGCCCGGTACTATTTAGAAAACAAAATGTGGAAGGAGGCTGCAGCTCTTGAAATGCTGTCTGCAAATTTTGATTGGCAAAAATTTCCCTGGCAAAAAGCGATCATCCATTTTGCAAGGGTATTAGGTGCTGCACATACCGGTAATATTACAGCAGCAAAAACGGAATTAAAAAATCTGAATACCAGTTATGATAGTTTAACCGCACAAAAAGATGTGTACAAAGCCAACCAGGTACTGATACAAATAAAGACCGGGCAGGCATGGATACTTTTTGCAGAGGGAAAAACAACGGATGCATTACAAATGATGCAGCAGGCTGCAGATATGGAAGATAAAACAGAAAAGAGTCCGGTTACCCCCGGTGAAGTAATACCGGCAAAAGAATTACTGGCAGATATGCTGATGGAGCTGAATAAACCTGGTGAGGCTTTAGTAACCTATGAAGCCAATTTAAAAACACATCCCTACCGGTTCAATGGTTTATACGGAGCAGCATTGGCCAGTGAAAAAATTAATAATGCGGAGAAAGCCACATACTATTATCAGCAGCTAACCATTGTAGCAAATTCTACTACAGCAAAAAGGCCCGAGCTTGTTGCAGCACAATTATATTTGAAACGTAAAAAAAACTGATTCAATACGGCAATATTATTTTTTCTTCTGCCCCCTCGTTTTCGGCTTACCATATTTGGCCATCATCCTGTCCTTCTTTCTTACAATAAAATTTACCTTACTGTTCTTGGCCGATTTTTCATGAAATGCAGGCCCTCTCCCTTCTCTTGATGGCACTTTTAACTGGATGGTTTTCATGTACACCTTGGGCTTCTCGTCTTCGGTTAATACCTCAGAGATGATTAAATTTTCCGGTAAAGGCGTTATAGGTACCTGGTAGTTCATTAAAGTTTCTATAGCCGTTAAAAGTGGTTGTTCTCTTTCGGTAATAAAAGTAATGGCAATACCTTTTTTATCTGCCCTGCCCGTACGGCCAATGCGATGGATATAGTTTTCCGGTACTTCGGGTGTATCAAAATTAATTACGTGTGTTACTTCTGCAATATCAATACCACGGGCTACAATATCTGTGGCAATGATAAAGCGGTAGGTACCATTTTTAAATTGTTCTACCGTATTAAAGCGATGGTTCTGTTCTTTATTGCTGTGTATCACGCCTGCAGTTCCAGGAAATTTTGCTTCCAGTTGCTCATACAGGTCATCGGCCAATTTTTTGGTGGCTGCAAATACCAGCACTTTGGTCATGCTTTCATCTTCGGTAAGTAGTAAATGCAGCAGGTTTACCTTGGTGTAAAAATTGGGTACTTCGTAACCGGTTTGTATAATGTTTTCCAATGGTGTTCCGGTAGGTGCGGCTTCAACCCTCACCGGGTCGTTAAAATAAGTAGCTATCAACGTTTCCACTTCTTCAGTAATGGTGGCAGAAAACATCAGGTTCTGCCTTTTAACCGGCAACAGGTCCAGAATATTTTTTAATTGTGTTCTAAAGCCAAGGTTCAGCATTTCATCCACTTCATCCACCACTAATTTTTTTACCGCCTTGGTTTTAAAAGCGCCATTCAGCATCAGGTCGTATAACCTTCCTGGTGTGGCCACCACCACATCGGCACCATTGGCTAATGCTGCTATCTGTGTTTTGATATTTACGCCACCGTAAACACCCACTGCATCCACGCTCATATAAGGTGTAAGGTCTTTTACGGCCTGCACTACCTGCGCCACTAATTCCCGTGTAGGCACCAGCACCAAAATGCCGGGTGTTTTATCTTTATTAAATTTCCACAAGCGCAGCAATGGCAACAGGTAAGCAAATGTTTTACCGGTACCTGTTTGTGCTATACCGCATACATCCCTGCCCGACATTACTATTGGAAATACCCTGTGCTGGATAGTAGTGGAAACGGTGAACCCCTGGTCGTTCAATGCATTTTGCAAAGGGGGTGTTAAATTCAGATCGGTAAATAACATCTTGTAAAATTATTTTGCGAAGATAGCCCTTAAAACAAGGGCGAAACCTGTTTTATTATGCAATACTACCTGCGTTAAGCATTAGTAAAATTCCTACACTACTTAAATTCTGGCTTCTACAACCCTTTTTTAACGTCACATTTAACTTTACTTTATAACGCTGGTTTGTGTTTTTGTTACCCGGCATTAGTCTTAATTACAAAGCAAATTATATGAACACTTCTACTCATCAAAAGGAAATTTTACTGGTAGCCAATGCCGGTTTTTTCTCTAAGCATTGGGTAAAAAGAAATGAATCTGAAACAGACAAGCGCTTTACCCAAAAAGAAAAATTGATGGATGCCTGCTGGAATGGCCAGGCACCACATATGCTGCCCGAATGTTTTGATATAGAAAATGATACCGCCTTAACCCTTTGGGAAGTTAGCGACACTAATGCGTTTATTGACCTGGATTTTTGGGATGGTAAGCAGCAAAGTGAAAAAGAATTTTCGCTAAACCCTTATATTTTTATTGAAACAAAGGAATATAATTAGGTATCATAAATTATACAACATTGGCCTGGCAGAAAAATAACATTGGTACAAACTGAATCCATTACAGCTTTCCAAAGTAGTCTTTGCAAACTATAGCGTGTCTGTAAAGAAGCTATAAACTTTGATGCAGCAATCTATTTCAACACTTGTATTTAATGTACATTTTTGTGGTGCAATTATCATTTAACTGTTAATTGTTTTCAGGCACCGTTTTTAAACCGATATCCCAAACCAAAACCTTATCCCGGCATGTATGTTGTAATCCTTAGTTAATCCGTACCCTATTGTTTTGAAAACCCCGATTGGTAAAAGTGATACGTTTTTTAAACAGCCCATTATCTTACATATAAAACCTTTTTTATGAACACTGCTGCTTTTCAAAAAGAAATTTTACTGGTAGCCAATGCCGTTTTTTTTCGGCAACATTGGATAAAAACACACGAATCCCATTTGGACAAACAATCTACTCAAAGAGAAAAATTAGTGGATGCCTGCTGGAATGGCCTGGCACCCGGATTACTTCCTGAATGTTTTAATGCAACTGCCGATAAGTGTTTAAGGCTTTGGGAGGCCAGGTATACCGGCGCTTTTATTTGCCTTCATTTTTGGGATGGCAAACAACTAGCCGATCGTGAATTTGCTTTAAACCCTTATATTTTTATGGAAGCACAGGAATATAATTAGAGCAATATCCCTTCTTTAAAACTATTGTTTTTGAAACATACCATTCCTGATATTCACAAAAGCCGCAATTTTATTTAAAGGAGATCAAATATTGCTGTTTCTTATTTAACTTGTCCATAGTTTAATAAAAATCGGCCTTAAAAATGGATAAGCTATTAGTTGAAGAAAAAACCTTTCAGGAAATTGATTTTACCGAAGCCCCGCTTGCCACAGGCGATTATGAAAACTGTAGTTTTGTGAACTGTAATTTTTCGGGCTCCAGCCTTGCAAATTGTGTTTTTTCAGCATGTACTTTTAATGGTTGCAATATGAGTACTGCAAACCTTTCAAAAACTGCTTTAAGAGATATTAAGTTTACCGACTGTAAATTATTGGGCCTGCATTTCCAGGATGGCAATCATATCGGCTTTGAAGTAATTTTCGACAATTGCATTTTAAACCTTTCTTCATTTTATAAATTGAAATTAAAAAACACACTGTTTAAAAACTCCAGCATTCTGGAAGCAGATTTTGCAGAGGCTGATCTTACTGCTGCTATTTTCCAGGATTGCAATCTTGCCGGTACCATTTTTGAAAATACCATTTTAGAAAAAGCCGATTTTAGATTAGCATACAATTACACCATCGACCCAGAATTGAACCGCATTAAAAAAGCCAGATTCTCTGCTGCAGGAATCACCGGGCTTTTATTGAAGTATGATATTGAAATAGCATAATTTTCATTTCACCTTATTTTTCTGCCATCAACTACAAGGCTTGTAGTTATTTTTCTAAAAACACGTTGTTACAGCGGCATTTGTACTAAAAACATATTACCGCCGTTTTGGATTCTTAACTGTATTAGCTGATAATGCAGTATGAAATCCTTTACGTATGTTTCCATTTATACACTTCACACCACTACTATTAATCCCTCTTTCATTAATAGTATTCTTAATTGCAAATACTTTAAATAACAACTGCAGGTTTATCTTATTAAATAAAACTATCAGCCTGGCATACCTGTAATTTACTAACCAAACCTATACAATCAAATGAAAAACTTTACTCCTTACTTAAGTATGAAGAAGCTTGTGCTGGCACTCTGTTTACAACTACTATTTATTTCTGGCTTTACGCAGGTGCAGGTAGTTGCAGGCGGCATTGGACAAACCGATGCCAACCCTAACAATGCGGCCAATGGTGGTGCAGCAACAGGATTGGGTTGCGGCGGTGGTGGCGCCAATTTTTATGGCGGCAATGGCGGAGACGGGATGTTTGGCGGTGGCGGCGGTGGTGCGGCAGGCTTTACTGCTCCCAATATGATTGGTGGTGCAGGCGGACAGGGTGTGGTGGTGGTGGCGTTTTATACCGGTGGTTCTTTCTTAAATACTATTGTATATGAAACGGGTACTTCATTAACTGTTGGCCCATTAGTAACATCAGTAAAGGTTTGGACAATTGGCGCTGGTGGCGGTGGTGCTGGTGGTACTGATAATGATGGTACTGTTGGCGGCGGCGGCGGCGCAGGTGGCATTGCATATACTACACAGGCAGTAACACCGGGGGATATTATTACTTACTCACTAGGTGTTGGTGGTGCTGGTGGTATTGATGCTGCCAATGGCAGCGATGGTACCAATACAACTGCAATAGTAGCAGGTACAACTATTACAGGAAATGGTGGCTCTGGAGGTCAGTACAATAACGGTACAGATGCTGCCGGTGGTTCATTCACCGGTGGTGATGGCGGTGCTAATGGTGGTGATGGTATTGGCAGTGCCGGAGATACCGGCGGCGGCGGCGGTGGTGGAATTGGCGTTGCTCCGGGTAATGCACCTTCGGGTGGTGACGGTGCCAGTGGTGCTGATGCTGCTGATGTATCTGGTTTATTTGCTGCTTTAAGTTCCGGAATTTTATTACCGGTAACCTGGGAAAGTTTTTCTGTAACCAATCAAAAATCAGGTGCATTGCTGCAATGGAAAACCAGTTTTGAATTAAATGCAAAAAACTTTACTATACAATACAGTACCGACGGAATAAATTATTCCAATATTGCACAGGTTGCTGCAGCCAATAATACCAATGGAAATTTGTACAGCTATCTGCATACTAATCCCTTGCCGGTAACAGGTTATTACAGGTTGTGTCAAACTGATATTAATGGTAAAAAAAGTTTTAGCGGTATTGTGAAAAACGTATTGTCTGCCGCAAAAGAAAATGACTTTGTACTTAACACTACTGTTATTACAAATAGCAGGGTTCTACTGCAGGTAAATAAAACCAGTGTTTTCGTCTTATCAGCTTTTGATGGCAGATCGCTATTCAGCGGTACAATGCAAAAGGGGGTTAATACAATTGATGTAAGTAAACTCGCTAAAGGATATTACATTCTGCATTCTGCCAATCAGTCGCAAAAAATTATGATCCAGTAAAACAAGCATGAGAAAATAAAAAAGAGTTCAACAATTGAACTCTTTTTTTTTATTATTATCTTTTAGCATTTAGTAAAACCAAATGATCTTACAGTACTATCAAAAAAATTATGCAAACTTTTTGGCATCTTCTAAAAACTGCGCTAAACCGCTATCGGTTAACGGGTGCTTTAATAAACCCAGTATCGAAGCTAACGGGCAGGTACAAACGTCGGCACCGGCTTCGGCACATTTAATAATGTGATTGGGGTTGCGTATTGATGCTGCTAATATCTCTGTTTTGTACCCCTGTATAGAAAAAATCTGGCGCAACTGGTGAATCAGTTCCATACCATCCCAGCCGGTATCATCTATCCTGCCAATAAAGGGCGATACATAACTGGCTCCTGCTTTTGCAGCAAGAATCGCTTGTCCCGCAGAAAATATCAGCGTGCAATTGGTTCGGATACCATTATCGGTAAACCATTTAATAGCTTTGATCCCTTCTTTTATCATCGGAACTTTTACCACAATGTTGGGATGAATGGCCGCCAGTTTTTTACCTTCTTCAATGATGCCATCAAAATCAGTAGAAACAACTTCTGCACTGATATCCCCATCTACCATTTCGCAAATGGCTTTGTAATGTGCCATTACTGCTTCAGTACCTTTAATACCTTCTTTTGCCATTAATGATGGATTGGTGGTAACACCGTCTAAAATTCCAAGATCATTGGCTTCTTTAATTTGAGCCAGGTTGGCTGTGTCGATAAAAAATTTCATTGCAAACTGTATATTATAGGTGAGTGTATAAATAAAAAATGGCAAGTTACTTACATCGCACCGCTCAACCATCTACCCTTGCTGCCTTCCGGCCCTGGGGGAGTTCAACAGGAGCTGGCCGTATAAGACTTGCCGCCGCAAATATAAGGCCTAATGGCAAATATCTAAGCCATTTTATAATATTAAATAGAATTAATTTGGAAGAAATACCAAATAGCAGATGAAGCTGATAATATCCGTTATTTTTTTTATTGCCAGAATTAAGAATCAGGCATCAGCAATCAGGTATTTAAAAGCTTACGCCCGGCCTGTCTGTTCTGGAATCTATTTTACCAATACCTATCAATTGATCAGCACGATCGTTAAAACCTTTGTAATACATTAAAATGGTATAGCTGTTTTCTGTTTCCCAGTAATTGCCTTCCATATCTGTTCTTTGTCGTGGATCATTTTTATCCACAGCTATATAGGTATAATTGTAATAACCCTGTTTTAAAAATGCGGTTACTTCATATACTCTTTTCTCGCTGTTGAATATCATTTTAGTTTTATCATTCAACGCATAATCAGTTAACTGTCCCGCAAGATAAATGTCTTTATTGGCATAAGGCCGTGCATCAGGTGCGGCCAAGGTAAAATGTACGGTGGCAAAATCTGTCTGCCAGTATGGGTTAATATTGTCTAAGGTTTCAATGGAAAACATACCATTAAGATCTCGGAAATAAATATACCGCTGTGCACTTCTGTCAATGTCTGGTTTTACAAAAATATCAGTTGCCGTTTTGCCATAATGGGCACTATCCACCCTGTCACTTTGCAGGCGAAAACTCCTCAGGTCTAGCCAGCGCCATTCTTTACCGCCCGGAAAAATGCAATTGTTTTCTGAACTGTATTCTAAAGCATTGCCACGTACAAATGTTGGTGGAATATCTTTTAACGCATTATCCCAACGGTTGTTTTGTAATATCACTACTTTAACCTGCTGTGCTGCACTAAAAGTATTGACACCGGTAATATTTGCAGTAAACTGAATTTTTTGATGCGTAGTAAAATACTGCGGTGTAAATGGCTGCACCACTTTGGCAGTAATGGCTGCTTTTGAATCAACCACTAATAACCTTCTTGTAAATGCCAGTTGCGATGTGTCCCCATTTAAAAAAACTTTCAGCATGTAATTGCCCGATAAAGTTATGGTAGTACCTCTGTCGGGAAGCATAGCCTGGTAATGGGTATATTTTGTATAAGCAATCGATGAATATCGGTTGGTGTTGATGCGTTGTTGTATAAAGCCCTTGATGTACATAAAAGGGCTGATGTCAACAGGCTTCCAGTTATAATCACATAACTGTAAACTGTAGTAATAACTTTTCATATTGGCATCCAGGTCATCAAAATTTAATTCCAGTTGGTCACCACTGTTAAGATTGTAAATGGGTAAAGATAGCTGATCGCCATACACGTGAAAGCGTACACATTGTATGTTGGGTTTGTATACGGCATCGGGTTGTTGGGCAAAAGTGGAGGAAGTAAATAAGCTAAATAAAGTAAATACGGTAAGAAGTAAATATTTTTTTGAGTAAGTGTTTTTTTTCTCTGGTAAATTTTGAAAAAAGCTAAAAAATATTTTAGCTTGTGCGGCATAGCAAGACGGAACTTTTATCATGTTATTGGTGATCTTTACGTTTAAATAAAATACATTTGTAAGATACCAAAAGTATGCCATTTGAACATATCTGTCTTCATAGCAAAAAGAATAGCCTTTAACCGTGAAAAAACATTTTCACGATTTATCATCCGGCTGGCGGTTGCAGCTACTGCCATCAGCGTTGCCGTAATGATTGTTGCCATGAGTTTTGTAAATGGGTTTGAACAGGTGATCAGCGATAAAGTGTTTAGCTTTTGGGGACATATCCGTGTGCAGCAGGACCTGGAGAATAAAGTAAGCACCACAGAAGAATTTCCCATCACTATAAATGACACTGTGGAGCGAAACTTACGGAGCATGCCGCAGATTAAAAGTGTGGAGCGGTTTGCTACCAAATCGGCAATATTAAAATTTAAAGATCAGATTGAAAGTGTGCTTTTTAAAGGTATTGATTCTTCTTTTGATTTCAGCCGCATGAATGCCCTCTTAAAAAAAGGTCGTTGGCCTTCAATAACTGATACCAGTATCTGCAATGAAGTGGTACTGTCAGAATATACTGCTAACCAGCTCACCGTAGCCGTTAATGATTCCCTGTTTGTGGTGTTTGTTGGTAACAGAGGTTTGGAAAATGCCAGGAAAAGAAAACTAAAGGTATCCGGCATTTTTAAAACTTCTATTGAAGATTATGATAAGCATTTTGGCATTTGCGATATTAACCTGATAAGAAGATTGAATGAAGGCTGGAGCTCCGATCAGATAGGCGGTTACGAAATATTTTTAAAAGATTACAGGGAAACGGATGCCGTAAACAAAATCATTTACGACAAAGGGCCGGATATTTTACCCCAAACCTGGTATAGTAAAACCATTAAAGAAACTTACCCTAATATTTTTGACTGGCTGGCGCTGCAGGACAAAAATAAAAATGTACTGCTGGCCATAATGGTGGTTATAGCAGCGGTAAATTTAGTTACCTGTTTATTAATACTGGTACTGGAAAGAACTAAAATGACCGGCGTATTAAAAGCAGTGGGTGCCAGCGACTGGAGCCTGCAAAAAATATTTTTATACAATACTTCTTTTATTGCTGTAACAGGTATTACTATCGGTACCGTATTTGGCCTGGCTATTTGCTGGCTGCAGGAAAGATATGGATTTATAAAACTGGATGAAGATGCGTATTACATGAGCCAGGCGCATGCCAACGTAGTGTGGTGGCAGGTTGCAGCAGTATGTGTAGGCACTTTGCTCATCTGCTTTGCAACGTTAATTATTCCTACTTTTCTTATTAAAAAAATAAAACCGGTTAAAGCTATTCAGTTTCGTTAATTGGTTTATTGGTTAACTGGTTAACTCGTTTACTGGTTTATTGGTTTATTAGGGTAAGAAGCATTATGACCAGTAAAGAAAAAGAATACTGTAACCAACATTAAACTGTAAACACCAATTAACTAATTAACCAATTAACTATTTAACAAAAAGCAGCCAAAATTATTCCCGTGGCCACTGCAGCATTTAAAGATTCAGCCTCACCTATTTTCGGGATCGTTATTTTCTCGTCCACCAATTGCATTACTGCATCACTAACGCCTTTGCCTTCGTTGCCAATAATAATGATGGCTTCTTTGGTGGCTTTTAAACTATTGATATTTTTTCCGTGCAGCGCTGCGGCATATTTTTTTATTCCGCTATTTTGCTGCAACCATTCTTCCAGTTGGGTATAAAAAATATTTACCCTTGCTAAACTGCCCATGGTACTTTGCACCACTTTAGGGCTGTACATATCGGCACATGCCGGCGAGCAAACTATGTTTTCAATTCCAAACCAATCGGCGGTGCGAATGATGGTGCCCAAATTGCCGGGGTCTTGTATAGTATCTAAAACAAGTGTTATTTTTCCCTTAAAATTATGGAGTGCTGCCGGTGCCTTCTTCTTAAAAACTGCCAGCACATTATTCGGTGTGGTAAGTAAGGATATCTTTTCCAGTTCAAAATCTTTTACCACCAACTGCTCCATACCCGAATACTTCTGCAATAATTTTTCGTTGTTCCTGAACCAATCATCTGTTGCAAACAACTGCGCACAAATAAATTCGCGGCTATCCAGCAATTCAAGCACTACCTTTGGCCCTTCAGCAATAAACACACTATTTTCATCCCTGAATTTTTTATGGTGCAAACTTTGGATATATTTGGTATGTGTTTTGTTAAACATCTCAGTCTAATATAATTTATGCCGGTAAGTGCCTCTTTTAAAACAAGGTTTGTTCAGCAATTAAGGAATATTTTTTTTCTTTCAGTAGTACTGTCTTCCTGCATTGTTCCTAAAAAATACCAAAAAGACAAGCCCTTTATTACTAAAAACACTATCGAAGTTAAGGGAGGAAAATTTACCAAAGACGAACTGATTGCTTTAAAGTCCCGTTTAAATGCACAATTAGAAGATAGTGCCAAGATAAATGTGGTAGACCACTATTTCATCCGTCACGTATACAACAGCCCTCCCGCTTTTGATACCGTTTGGGCCGAGCGTTCCGCAAGAAATATGAAAGCCTCCATGTTTCACCTGGGTTATTACAGGTCACAGTCTTATTATAAAGTATCTGATACCATTAGAAAACATACACCAATTCTTAGCTTTCGTTTCAGAGCAGGAAAATTCCCCTTTTATACAAGATTTGAACAAAGAGTAAGTGTAAAATACATTGTTGAACCTGGTAAGCCTACCATTATTGATACCATGAGTTATAACGTCAGGCGGCCCGACCTGCAGCAACTAACCATGGAACATGCCGACGAAAGTTTACTGGAAAAAGGCAAGCCCGTAACTAAAGCTGCCGTATTGGGCGAAATCAGCCGGCTGGTGGATATTTACCGCAATAATGGGTATTATAAATTTACTTCAGAAGAATTAAAAATGAGGGGGGATACTTCGCTGGATATCTTAACCAATATCAGCGATGATCCTTTTGAGCAGGTGCGGTTACTGGCCGAAGCGCAACAAAAAAAGGATTCGCCTAAGATAAAACTGGCGCTGGTTTTAAATCCCCCTGCAGATAGCAACCGCCTTAAAAAATATTACATCAATAATATTTATATCCTTCCCGATTACCATCCATTAGATAGTTTGAATGACCCTACTCTTGAAGAAAGGGTTACCCGTACCGATAAGCACATCATCAAATACCATCATAAATTATTCCGTACTGGTTTTTTAACACGGCATATGTTTTTTAAAAAAGGTGATCTGTATAATCAAACTGATTTTTACAATACCCTAAATAGTTTTTCCCGGGCAGGTGTTTGGCAAACTACCAATATTGATATTAAAGAAGTAAAGGAAAAAGACAGTGTAAATAAAATTGACCTGGTTATTCAATTAATACCCGCCGCACAGTTTGCATTTGAAGCTTCTATTGAATCCAGTTATTCGGCCACCAGTAATACCAATAGTGTAACTGCAGCAAATGCCGGTAACCTTGTCGGGCTTTCCGGCAATGTAAGTTTAACCAACCGCAACCTGGGTAAAGAAGGTATTAAGATGACCAATGCAATAAGAACCGGGGTTGAATTAAACATTAAGCCAGACAGCAGCAACACCAAAAGCATCATCAATTCCAATGAACTTAGTTTTTCCAACAGCATTGTTTTTCCACGATTTATCTTTCCGCTCAACAGTTTAAATAAAAAAAGTAAAATCCCTAATAAACCCAGGCGTTTTACAGCACCGGAATCTTTTATTAATACCAACCTGTCTTATATCAACCGTATCAATTTATTCAACCTGCAGTCTACCAACCTGGGCATTGGTTACTCTGCACACAACAGAAAAAATGCGCAACTGGTATTTAAACCCATCAATATTGAGTTCACTAAATTATACAATACCTCCAAAGAATTTGATACCACGCTAATGGACAATCCTTTTTTGCGGTACTCATTTAATACTGCTTTAGTTGCCGGCTCAAGCTTTAGTTACACTTCCACCCATACCAATAAAAAACATCCCAGCCAGCAGCATACACTTAAGGTAAATGTAGATGAGTCCGGCTTTCCTTTTTTACCCTTATTTGTTCCGCTAAGGGCATTACATGTTTTAGATAAATACCTGCGTCAATATTTAAAGGCAGATGTGGACTATACTTTTTCCAAAAGCAAGCCAAAATCTGCATTAGTATTTCGTGTATTTGGCGGCGTTGGCCTGGCTTCTAAAAAAGATACCACACTTCCGTTCTTTAAACAATATTTTGGCGGTGGTAGTAATAGTATGCGGGGCTGGCCTATACGCGGCATTGGCCGTGGATCGCAACCTCTGGCGCCTTATGGTACCAATAAATTTAACGACCGTACCGGCGATATGCAATTTGAGACCAACCTGGAATACCGTTACAATATTGCACAGATCATACCCAATACCATGGTACTTAAAGGCGCATTATTTTTAGATGCCGGCAATGTATGGAACCTGCGCAATTCCAAACCCGGAGGTGGTACAGATAGCGCACAGTTCAAATTTAAAAATTTCTGGAAAGAAATGGGCATTAATGCCGGCACTGGTTTAAGGCTGGATTTTAATTATTTTGTGGTACGGCTGGATTTTGGATTCCGCTTTAAACGTCCGGAATTGAGCTATGACAATAATGGCTGGAAGATACCGGCATTAAGTTTTAATGATGTGCTGAAAAAAGTTTTCGCTAAAGGCAATGTAGTGAATGGCGTTAACAACGAAGAATACCGGAAGTGGCGCTACGAAAATTTTAATTTCACCATTGGTATAAATTATCCTTTTTAAAAGGTCTATTGGTTAATTAGTAGAGTAACAATCTTCATTTGTTAGTCCCAATTTACTAATAAACTAATTAACCGATTTTTCCAACTCTTCCATGCTAATCGCATCATCCACCTTAAACTCCCCTATTCTTGTACGGCGTAAATTACTGAGATAGGCACCACAACCTAGTGCGGCACCAAAATCGTTGGCAAGACTACGGATATATGTACCCGTTGAACAAACTACTTTGAAATGCACCAGGGGTAATTCAATGGTCGTTAATTCGAATGATTGAATATTTACCGCCCTTGCTTTTAATTCCACATCCACTCCTCTTCTTGCCAGCTCATACAAAGCCACGCCATCTTTTTTTATAGCAGAATAAATGGGCGGCATTTGTTCAATAGACCCAATGAATTGTTTTGTGCTGGCCTGCAAAAGTTCTGCAGTAACAAACGAATAATCTTTCTCCTGTTCCGGTACACTTTCCTTATCGTATGTTGGTGTTACAGCTCCAAGTGTAATGCTGCCGGTATATTCTTTTTCTGCAGCCATATATTCGTTGATCTTTTTTGTGAACTGTCCGGTGCATACAATTAACAGGCCGGTGGCTAAAGGATCGAGAGTGCCCGCATGGCCGATCTTTTTTATTTGCAGGATGCTCCTTAATTTTCTTATCACGTCAAAGGACGTCCAGTGTACCGGTTTATCTATCAAAATTACTTTGCCTTCCACATAGGGTAATTGCAATTCCGGATTGATGGGAGGCCTTTTTACACGTTCCGTCCTCACCGGTGTTGCTCCGGCGGCTATCAATTCGTTGGTATATCGTTTACGATATGTTTGTTTTCTTGCCATTATTTTTTATGATAAAAAGGCTATATCCAAATTGAATATCATCAGCATTAGTGAAGTCAACTATCAACCATCAACTATGAACTTTCTATATCGCCTGCCTTGCTTTTAATTCCAAATATTTATTTACTGCGTTTACTGTTAGCTGCTCGGGAGCGGTAAGTACGGCAAGAATACCATGTTTTTGCAATTCTTTTACAATAAGTCTTTTTTCAAACTCAAATTTCTCTGCTATCGTTTTAATATACACTTCTTCTACATTTTTAGCTTCTAAATGTGAAAGTTGATGCAGTTCCGTATTTTCAAAAAATACCACCATCAGTAAATGGTGCCTGGCAATACTGCGCAAATAATTCAGCTGCCTTCTTAACCCTGATAAAGATTCAAAATTGGTGTATAATATTAAAAGGCTGCGGTGCTTAATACGGTTGCGTATTTGCATATACAGCATTTCATAATCACTTTCTAAAAAAGCCGTATCCTGGTTATAGAGTAACTGTAAAATGTTTTCCTTTTGTATCGGCTTTCTTTCTGCCGCCAATAAAGAACCCATTCTGTTAGAAAAGGTCATCACGCCCACCCTGTCTTGCTTTTGCAGGCAAACATTGCTTAAAACCAAACTACTGTTGATGGCATAATCCAGCAAGGTCAGTTCGTTAAAAGGCATTTTCATCAGCCTACCTTTATCAATAATGCAATATACCTGCTGCGAATTTTCATCTGTATAATTATTCACCATCAGTCCACCTTTGCGTGCGGTAGCCTTCCAGTTAATAGTCCTGATATCATCGCCCCGTACATATTCTTTAATCTGTTCAAACTCCATGCTGTGGCCAATCTTACGCATCCTTTTATTGCCGTGCTCTGTTTGTATAGTGGTTTGAGAAAGCAATTCGTATTTGCGCAGTTGCAAAAATGAAGGATACACCGGTACCATTACTGCGGCATCAATATCATGCCGGCGCATCAGCAATCCCAGTTGCGATTGCACATACAGGATGATATTGCCAAAATTATATTCGCCCCTGTCGACAGGCCTTAATTTGTAAATAATATTTTTTTGTTCGTTGGCCGAAAACCGATGTGTCAGTATCCAGTCTCGTTTTTGAAACTGCGCCGGTAACTCATCAATTATTTCCATGGTTACAGTAAAGGGCATGCGGTTGGTTACCTGCAGTTCAATTTTGTTTTCATCACCATTGCTCAACCTGTCGGCCATTAAGCGCCGGGCCGAAGGGCTTTTACTAATAATAAATAAAAACGCATAATCAATTAATACCAGCATTGCCGAAACAGCTAAAAATATTTTAGGCAGCTGAAAGATCTGCGTATAAAAAAATGAAGCCACAAACAGCACAATGCATAGCCCCAGCACAAGATAGAACCTTGTGGTTAGGAATACATTGCCGATATACTTTTTTGTAACAGTCAAATTGATTTAAGATAAAACTTGAAAAAATGATCAATATTCAATTGAAATACAGTTGCGTTTTATACTTGAGCATTGAGTATTGAAAATTGATCATTGAAAATTTGTTTTTGTCAGGTAACTACAATGTAAAAGCACTACCTAACGTGGTACTTCCACCGCCTTTAAAATAATATCGATCAGGTCGTCGGCAGTAACACCTTCCATTTCTTTTTCTGCAGTAAGAATGATCCTGTGGCGCAACACATGCGGCGCCATTTCCACTATATCTTCAGGAGTAACAAAGTCCCTGCCTTTTACAGCGGCATTAGCCTTGGCCGATTTTAAAATAGCCAGCGAAGCCCTGGGTGATGCCCCAAGATAAAGTGCGGGGTTGTTCCTGGTTTCATTTACAATCCGGGCAATAAACTCAATCAGCTTTGGTTCAATAATGATTGAATGTATCTGGTCGCGGAAATGCTGAATATCCACCGGGGATAATATCTTTCTTACATCTTCCAGCATTTGCCCCTGCGATTTGCCCTGCTGGTTGGTGAGTATCCTTATTTCTTCTGCCAGGCTTGGGTAATCCACTTCTATCTTAAACAAAAAACGATCCAGCTGTGCTTCCGGCAAACGATAAGTGCCTTCCTGTTCAATAGGGTTTTGCGTGGCCAGCACAATAAAAGGCATCCGCATAATATGCGTGTACCCATCAACGGTAACCTGGCGCTCTTCCATTACTTCAAACAATGCCGCCTGCGTTTTTGCGGGCGCCCTGTTGATCTCATCAATTAAAACAATATTGCTGAAAATGGGGCCCGATTTAAATCGAAAATCTCCTTCTTTAGGATTGAATACCGATGTGCCCACCACATCACTCGGCATCAGGTCGGGTGTAAACTGCAAACGGGAGAAATCAACGTCTATAATTTTTGCAATGAGTTTTGCGGTTAGTGTTTTTGCAACGCCGGGCACCCCTTCAATTAAAATATGCCCGTCGCAAAGCAAACCGATCATCAGCAGGTCCACCATTTTATGCTGACCAATGATCACACGGCCAATTTCATTCCTTATTTCGTACACTGCCCTGCTAAGGCCGCTAAGGTCAATTCTTTGCTGAAAAATGTTCTCTTCCATACTATTTCTTTTTATAAAAATTTTGTATTTGCTCGTTTAAAGATAATAATTGATAATCATCCACCACCAGGTTATTATGGGCATGATAAATGGCCCGGTACAACGATTCCACCCTTTCTTTGTCCACACCACTTTTTCTGCTAAGGGTGGTAATAAAATCTTCATTAACCATACTGGTATTTAAAAAATAACTGTTTCTTACGTGTTCATTAAAATAGGCTGCCATTTTTTCTGCAATGTTTTTATTGTCTTTATTCTGCAGGTAAAGCAGGCCAATGGTTTCTGTAAAAGCTACGGTGGTATTTACGTTAGGTTTTATTTTGTCAATAACGCGTTGCCGCCTTTTACCTCCAAATAAGATATACAACAACAGCAACAATAAAAATAACCAGAAAGCCCAGGCTAATGGCGGGTGCGACATCAAAACATTAAAAGTGGAGAAATTACTATCCCTGCTGCCACTGGAACGTTTACTAAAAAGGCGACGGTAATAATCATCCCAGTACAAATGGTCGGGAAAATTATTGGCATACGAAAAAGCATCCTGCATGTACCTGTAATTCTCTTTCTTTAATAAAAAATAGTTGCTGAAGGCCTTAGGGTCGCAATGTAAAAACAACTTACCCTTGCCATGAAAATACAGGATGTAATTGGGCTTATCATCTTCATTAAAACCCAGCACTTTTGTAAATTCGCTGTCTTTGTATTTAATGTAATTTTTAAAAGGTTTGTAAAAATAAGAGAATGTACTATCGGTAGATTTTGTGCTGGTGGTGCGTAAAGAATCAAGTACATTAAAATAAGTGCCCGCGCCTGCCACCTCTTCGCAGGATATTTTTTTCAGTAACGCGTCATCAATATAGTTGGCTGCAATAAAAAGATTATTGCCGGCATATACATAATCCAGCATGGCTTTCACCTCTTCGTCATTTACAAATAAAGCCGGTGCAAAACAAACATACAGTGAAGAGGTATCGGAAATACTGTTCCAGGTTTTATCAAATGAAAGCGTCTTATTTTTTATGGTGTTCTGGCTGAACATTACATTCAGTTGCTGGTAGGCTATATAAGTGCCAAAAGGTTTCTTGTCATTTTTTGCAAAGCTTTCCTGCAGTGATGGTATGCTCCCACTTTCCGTTTCGGGATTGCAGGAAGCACTAAAAACTGCCAGCAGTACCGATAAAAAAATATATGATCTTATGGTGTTCAAAATATATTTTAAAGCTTTGTGTTAAATTGTGAAAAGCCTGTTTCCATACGACGGTAAATATTTTCTTCAATAGCAAACTCACCATACCAAACATACTCGTAGTTTAAAGTAAGTGCTGCAAAATCGTTCTGGTAATTTTGATTGGTAATTTCCCTTACATACTGGTAGTTGGTTTTATCATTGGCCAGCGATATTAAATGCTTATCTGCAAGTTTATGCAATGTTTGCAAATACTGGTAGCGCACCGCCAGTCTGTAATTGCCACTTTGTACTGCCTGCCTTATCATGATCTCAAAATCACTTTCGCTGGTGATCACCTCTTCCTCAACATCAGGTGTTACCGATTTTGCCGACTTTGTTTTTTTACGAAATGCCCCTTCTGCCAAAAATAAATGGTATAAAATAAAGAGTACAAATGCTATGGCGAATAGCCATAAGAACATTTGAAAAACGCCGGATGAAAATAAGTTGCTTAACCAGCTATTACAGGA
>Ga0302164_10000211_pt1 | contig 21752 bp, 19 predicted proteins | sample I_Fen_E3_1_FD_193500 | JGI IMG/M metagenome (GOLD analysis project Ga0302164, IMG submission 193500) | Peat permafrost microbial communities from Stordalen Mire near Abisko, Sweden - I_Fen_E3_1 | ecosystem: Environmental > Terrestrial > Soil > Wetlands > Permafrost | place: Sweden: Abisko...
ATGTAACCATTTATCCCAATCCTGCAAAGGATTACCTGACAATAAGCTCTATTACCGGGTTAAAACATATTCATATTCAGAATTTATCAGGAACTCCGGGATGGTCTTCAGATCATTTCGGAGAGGGGTCTGTTACTATCCCCGTTTCAGGATTTCCTGATGGTATTTACATAATCAGCATCCATACCTCAGACAAACTCGTCACCAGAAAGTTTGTTAAAAACAACTGATTATAAGACTGACCAGCAGATATTTTATATAAAAGAGAATTATTAATCGTAAAACAATACTTATGACTGAAAATGAGATATCAGAAAAAATAATAGGCTGCTCTATTGAGCTTCATAAATCCCTGGGGCCCGGCTTACTTGAAAGTGCATATCAGGAATGCCTTTTTTATGAATTACAAAAAGCAGGTCTTCACGTAGAGAAGCAAAAACCGTTACCGCTAATTTATAAGGAAGTAAAATTAGATGCCGGATACCGGTTGGATCTTATTGTTGAAAGCAAAGTAATTATTGAAGTAAAATCCATTGAAGCTTTAAATGATATTCATACTGCTCAAGTTCTAACCTATCTTAAAGTTTCAGGCTGCAAATTAGGTCTACTCGTGAACTTTAATGTATTACGTCTAATTGATGGATTAAAAAGGTTAGTTAATAAGCTATAGCGCCTGAGCACTTTTAGAATAATTCAGCGCAAAATCTTTTTTACCGCAGAGGTTCGCAAAGTTCGCGCAAAGAACCGCAGAGTAATAAAACTGTATTACGTCTGATGATTAGATTATTAGAATAAGTAAATAGGCATAGCTCAGCGGCCCTTTGCGTAAATCTCAGCGTTTCTCTGCGTTTAAATCTTTATCAATAATGGTTTGCAAATATCATCACTTGAAGTGATTCACTTTTTATGACTTCGAGACTTTTCCTATATTTGCAGACATTTATTATTTAACATGGTTTCGGTTCAGGACATTTCAGTCTCATTTGGCAGTTTTGATTTATTAACGAATATTTCCTTCCTGATAAATGATCAGGACAGGATTGGTCTGGCTGGAAAGAATGGTGCAGGAAAATCAACATTACTTAAGATTATTTCAGGACATCAGAGTCCAACCTCAGGACAAATTGATATGTCGAAGGAGGTTTCGATAGGGTATCTGCCTCAACAAATGAAAGTTGACGATACAACAACCGTAATAAATGAAACTATAACAGCATTTTCTGAACTGATCGGACTTTCTGAGGAAATTGAACACTGCAGTTCAGAGATTGCAAGAAGAGAGGATTACGAATCGGAGGATTATCTGAAACTGTGCGATTATCTGACGGTAGTTGAGGAGAGGTACCGGATGCTGGGTGGGGCAAACTATATGGCTGAAGCTGAGGTGACATTGCTTGGCCTGGGTTTTGAACGAAAGGATTTTGAGAGGCCTACCAGCGAGTTAAGCGGTGGCTGGAGGATGCGTATTGAACTGGCCAAGATCCTTCTCAGGAAACCTTCACTGTTTCTTCTGGATGAACCAACCAATCACCTCGATATTGAATCAATCCAGTGGCTTGAGACATTTCTTGCCGGTTATTCAGGTGCTGTAGTGCTTGTATCACACGATCGTGCTTTTCTTGACAATGTGACGAGAAGAACAATTGAAATCTCACTTGGGAAAATTTACGATTATAAAGCTTCATGGTCAAAATATCTTATATTGAGAGAGGAAAGACGTGAACAACAGATGGCTTCCTTCAGAAATCAACAGAAGATGATCGGAGACACTGAAAAGTTTATAGAACGCTTCCGTTACAAAGCAACAAAAGCAGTTCAGGTCCAGTCGAAAATCAAACAACTAGATAAAGTTGACAGACTTGAAGTTGATGAAGAAGATAAAAGAGCCATCAATCTGAGGTTTCCTCCTGCTCCCAGATCAGGAACCGTTGTTGTTGAAGCAGATTCACTTACAAAAAAATACGGTTCTCTTACTGTCCTTAACAAAATTGATTTCAAAATTTCAAGAGGAGAAAAAGTCGCTTTTGTGGGCCGTAACGGAGAAGGAAAAACCACCCTCTCCAAGATAATCATCGGAGAACTCGACTGGACAGGTAATATGAAAATAGGTCATAATGTCAAAATAGGATATTTTGCTCAGAATCAGGATGTACTTCTTGATGAAAGCAGAACGGTCCTTCAGACTATTGATGATATTGCAAAGGGCGATATAAGAACAAAGATCCGCGATATGCTCGGAGCATTTTTATTCCGGGGAGATGATGTGGAGAAAAAAGTGAAAGTCCTGTCAGGAGGCGAGCGGGCAAGACTTGCACTTGTAAAGCTTCTGCTTGAACCGAGCAATCTTCTTGTGCTCGACGAACCGACTAATCACCTTGATATGCGGTCAAAAGATATACTTAAACAAGCACTGATCAGATATGATGGCACGCTAATTGTGGTATCGCATGACAGGGATTTTCTGGATGGAATTGTTGCAAAGGTATTCGAATTCAAAAATAACAAGATCAAGGAAAATATTGGAGGTATCTATGATTTCCTCAGAAAGAAAAAAATTGAAAACCTGAAAGATATTGAGAGAAAAGATAAGATTAAAAATGAGTCTGCACTCGAAAATGTATCATCAAATAAACAAAAATACCTTGAAAAGAAAGAGTATGAACGTAACCTGAGAAAACTCAGGAAGAGACTAGAGGAATCAGAAATAATTATTGAGAAATTAGAAGCTGAAATAATTTCTGTTGACAAGTCATTCATGGAGCCGGGAAATTCTTCAGAATCTCATGACCTTGATTACAAAAAATATCAGGACCTCAAAGAGAACCTGAGTGAAGAGATGAATAGATGGACGCAGTATAGCCTCGAGGTTGAGGAATTCTTACAAAATAACAATTGAAGATGGATTTACTTCTGTTTGAAAAAGAGTACAATATACATGTTTATGAAACCGGTCCCGATGGTAAGCTGAATTTGTATTCACTTTTCAATTACATGCAGGATATCGCCTCCGACCATGCCATTAAGCTCGGATTCGGCAGGGATGACCTCATGAGAGATAACCGATTCTGGGTGCTTTCGAGGATTTATGCTGAGATTGATGAATGGCCCTTATGGGAGGAATCCTTAATTCTGCAGACCTGGCCTAACGGAACAGATAAATTATTTGCCCTCAGAAATTATGAAGTCAGATACCCTGAAGGCAGACATATTGCTTCCGGCACATCGTCATGGCTGATCCTCGACCATACAACAAAAAAGGTGCAGAGACCTGATTCTATCCTAACGCAGTATAACCCTGACCTGCATTCTGAAAGTTCTCCGATCAGATATGCTACAAAAATTGATGCCGCCGGAGAAAATGGTGTTTTATCACCCCTTTACAGAATAAAAGTAAGCGACCTCGACGTAAACCTTCATACTAACAATGTCAGATATTTGAAATGGGTAAGTGATAGTTACAATCTTGATTTCGTAATGAATAATAATCCCCGATCAGCTGAAATTAATTATCTTGCAGAATCCAGGTTTGACGAGGAGATCATGATAAGAACATCTGTTGATAATATGAACAACTCTTTCCATAACCATTCAATTATAAGAACTCAAGACAATAAAGAATTATGCAGGATAAGAATTGAATGGAGAAAACATAACAATAAATAATCTATTAATTTTGGGCATGAAGAATTGTATTTCCATCAGGACCTTTTGTTTACTGATAACCGGTATTCTGGTTGCCGCAGTATTCAATTCCTGTAAGACTACGCAGCAGACTGTTGACTACAAGGATCTGTCCTATCTTTACAATCCCACAAAAAGTCCTATCAACCCACACTTTAATGTGCTTAATCAGACTGACGAAACGTCGGTCTTGTCTGTAAGGTTTTCCTCAAATGATCTTTTTTTCTCTGAAGCTAACCCCCAGGGTGTTCCAACCGCGATGGTATTACTCACCGTAAAGCTTTATAATATTACTCAGGGTAAAGCAATCGCCGATACTGCAGTTCTAAACCTGAACATATTAAAGGTGAAAGGAAAGCAGGAATATATTTATACTGTATCTCTGAAGGTTGAAAAGGGTAATGAATATCTGGCAGAGATAAAAACTCTTGACAGGTTAAGACTTATAGTGGCTCAGAATTTCGTTCAGTTTAATACATTGTCTGCAAATAACAGATACAACTTCAGACTCCAGGGTCATTTCGATAAAAATGAACTTTTCAGTCCGGTTTTAAGAATAGATGAATACATCAATCTCATATATTCCCGCGGGCATACAGACAGCCTGTTCATATCATTTTACAAACCATTCAGGGAGGTTCCTGATCCCCCATCAATGCTACTTCCTGAAAAGACTCTCGATTACGAGCCAAAACAGGTTGTTGCGCTACCCTATTCCGATACTTTACCGATGATGTTCCCGAAAGAAGGAATTTATCTTTGCTCCATCGACAGAAAAATCAGGGATGGATTCACATTCTTAAACTTAGGACCCACATATCCGAAGCTGACTACTCCCGACGTAATGACAGAGCCACTTGCTTACCTTGCATCTCAGGACGAAATGGCAGAACTTAAATCCGCACCTAAACCAAAAGCCGCGCTTGATGAATTCTGGATTAAATGTGCCGGGAACGTAGATAAAGCTCGCGAACTAATCAGGATCTATTATACCCGTGTCCTCTACTCAAACTATTATTTTACTTCGTACAAAGAGGGATGGAGAAGTGAAAGAGGCATGATTTATATTATTTACGGACCTCCTGACAAAGTCTATAAAACAACAGAAGGGGAGAGCTGGGGTTATAAAAAACCAGTGATAAAATCGAAATGGGGGGGCAGATTCACAGTAGAAGATTCCTATCTTTTCTTTGTGTTTAAGAAAAGACAAAATGTCTTTTCTGATAATGACTTTTACCTGAGCCGGAGTGAAACTCTGGTAACCTTCTGGGATAAGGCAGTTGCCAGCTGGAGGAAAGGGATTGTGTTCCGGCTCGATAATCCGAAAGGAATTTAGAAAGTGTTTATATTTTCAAACCCTTTGTGTTTGCCTTTGTGTTCTTTCGTGGTAAAAAATGTTTAACCACAAAGTCGCTCAAAGGATAACACCAGGTAACACAAAGGAAAAAGTAACATTGACTCGTAACTAATTGATAGAAACAAAATATTTTATGCAGAAAGAAACAGATTGCATTTTTGGATTACACGCTGTAATAGAGGCTATTAAAGCTGGCAAACAGATCGATCGCCTGCTAATAAAACAGGGTTTACATGGTGAGCTATATCATGAACTTATGGCTGAGGTTAAAGCTCATAACATTGTATATCAGATTGTGCCTCTCGAGAGGATAGAACTTGTAACACGGAAAAATCATCAGGGAGTGCTGGCATGGCTTTCTGTCATTGAATATCAATATATTGCAAATCTTCTTCCGATGGTCTTCGAAAAGGGTGAAGATCCGTTAATAATTGCACTCGACGGAGTTTCGGATGTAAGAAACTTCGGAGCTATTGTTCGAACGGCAGAATGTATGGGAGCTCATGCAATAATTATTCCGGAAAAAGGTTCAGCCAGGATAACTGCTGACGCAGTTAAAACATCAGCCGGTGCATTGCATTCATTTCCGGTGTGCAGGGAAAAAAGTATCGTCCGTTCTATTGAGTATCTGAAAGAATCGGGGCTCAAGGTGTTTTGTGCCGGTGAAAAATCGGGTGATGTGGCTACAAAGGTTGACTTAACTGGTCCTTCTGTCTTAATTCTCGGATCAGAAGACAAGGGAATAAGCCGTGAGCTTATAGCGCTGTCTGACAATCAGATAAGAATACCAATGACAGGAAGTATAGGTTCACTTAATGTATCAGTGGCAGCCGGAATACTTCTTTATGAAATAGTAAGACAAAGATCAGTCTGATCTATTCGATAATGTTTCTTATACGCTGGTCAAGCATAGCCTGATCGACCGTAAAGGAAGCCAGTCCTGCGAGCGTCAATAGGGTATCCGGAGCAATTTTCCCTTCTTTAATCTTATTTTCCCATCTGGCATAAACAGGAATTTTGCCGTCTGAAACAATGAAGTTTTTCTCTTCTTTGGTAAGGGAGGGGAACATATCCTCACATCCTTCGTCATGAGCAATATGTATCAATTCAGGTCCGGTGGCTGGTATTTTAGCGGCCAACCGATCAGCAAGTTTCAGGACTTTAGTATCAACTTCCCAGAATTTCTCAATGTGAGCATCTTTTGCTGTTTCATAAATACTTACATCATAGTTTTCATGAGTTCGTGAGGTGAATTTGCCTGATAATTCTTTATGTCCGGCTGCGGCCACTTTTGGAGGCATTGTAAAGACATCTACCCCCGCCAGAAGTTCAAGCTGGTTGTAATTTCTAAGGCTTGCGGCTATTTGTTTTGTCTGCCATGGGTTTTCTCCTGAGAGACCTGTTACCCAGTTCTGGGAAGCGATAACTGCCTTCTCTCCTGCCCCGGTTCCATCCCCAAGTTTATTCTCGATCATATAAGCACCGATTCTTCCTAAAAAGACGTTCACGTAATCCGGTCTGGCTACTTTGGTTACCAGTACATTTTCGCGTGCACTGAAACCAAGCGTGAAATTGATTTTTACTCCGGAATCCTTAAGAAGCCTGGCCCCAATCAATCCTTCAGCTGTATAAGGAACCTTAATGATAAACTGCTCGGGACAAATATCATGAAACCTTCTTCCATAGTTTTGAATAGCTTTAATATCATGAGCAGTATCGGTGTGAAGTTCAACACTTACATATCCTCCGAATTTTAAAGCAAGCCGCAAGGCATGCCTGGCATTTAAAATAAATGCTATTTCCTTAACTCTTTCTTCCTGAGGAAGGTCTCTTACTACACTTTTTGCTTCAGAAATAAATATATCATAAATTCCCTTTTGTATTTCGTTGTTAAGCAACGAATTATTCGTAGTAAGCGCGTCCATTTCAGCGGACCAGTTTGCTTCGGCTTCGTCCACGTCGCCAGTGTCGAGCCATAATTCTGTTCCAGAATTAAAAAGTGATTCCCAGAAAGGGTCTATTTTGCCAGCAAAATGTTTCTCACTTAGATTCTTCCAAACAAAATCGCTAATTCTGGTATTTATATCAGCCATGGTATCAAGTATTGATTTGAAATTTAACTATTTCATTTTTTCGATAAAGTTTGCAGGTCATCACCTGTTGGTTGCTGAAAAACTTTAAGTCCGAATTCATTCATTATCGCCAGCAGGTGTTCAACCAGATCGGACTGAAGATTTTCGTATGTGACAAATTGAGTGTTTTTTGCGAATAGATAGAGTTGTAAATGAAGGCCATCGCCTTCAAAAGGTCTGTGCCTCAGTATTATTGTCTGAGTGGTGTCTACATAAGGGTGCCGCTTAAGATAACCTTCAGAATAAAACCTGAATAATCCTAGATTAGTAAGTTCGTAAGGATTATAAAAGGGAGTCTCAGGATAATCAGAATCATTTCCTGATAAACCAGTTTTCTTTTCTGTTGATTCAATGAATTCTTTCAATAAAGGAACCCTGCATAGTCTGTCCCTCAAATCCTTATCAAGAAACCTGACACTCTTCATGTCAATGAAGATTGATCTTTTTATCTGTCTTATTCCAGATTCCTCCATACCCTTCCAGTTCTGAAAGGAATCATTTACAAGGGAATAGGTAGGAACTGTAATTATGGTTTTGTCGAAATTCTGCACCTTTACAGTATTCAGTGTAATATCTGAAACAATTCCATCAACATCCCTGCGTGGTATTGATATCCAGTCACCTACTTTAAGCATCTTGTCTGCTGAAAGCTGAATACTTGCCACCAGACCCAGAAGTGTGTCCCTGAATACAAGTATCAGTACAGCAGCCATAGCGCCTAATCCGGCAACAAGAGTGCTGATGTCCTTTTTAAAAATTACTGAGACCAGAACAAGGACAGTAACAATCACAATAAAGATCTTGACCAATTGAACATATCCCTTTATATGGCGATGTTTTGCAATAGGAAGAGTTTTATATATTTCATGCCAGGCCTCAATAAAGGAATTAATAACAACCATGGCTATAATCACCATATAAATATAGGTCAGTTTATGAACCGCGAGAAGCCAGGTTGGATATGCTTTAAGAGCCCATGCAGCCATAAACCAGATAACCAGTGCAGGAGCAAAATGTGATAACCGGGTGAAGACCTTTTGTTCCAGGAAAATGTCATCCCATGTGTTAGTAGTCCTTTTAACAATTCTGGTTACAATCTGCCGGATTATAGCTTTAGCTGCAATGTTAGAAAACCAACTAAGCAATATAACAATCAGTACGAGCGCAACCGTACTGAGAAATGAAGAAAGGCTATAACTTAATCCGGCATCAACAAATAAATCTTTAAACCATATTGCCGGATCATTCATTTGTGGCATCCTGGTAGATTTAAAATATTAGTGGCAAAAATAGATAAATTATCAATCCATCTCAATGAATATTTTTAGCTTTACACTATTCTGGCAAAATAAATTTTCTATGAAAACATTTATCTCATTCATTTTGTTAAGCATCTCAATCACATTATCGGCACAATCCAACTTTGATAAGTATTTTACCGACAAAGTCTTAAGGTTCGATTTTATGCTTGCCGGTAATAGTCAAAAAACAACAGTTTACCCTGCTGGAATGAAAGAAGAACCATTCTGGGCCGGATCTAATACAAATCTTATAAATCCTTTCAATACCGGGAATTTTAAATACGAATTATTTGATTCTGCTGGAAATACCCTTATCTATTCCAAAGCATTCAGTACACTTTTCCAGGAATGGCAGACAACTGCAGAAGCGAAAACTATCGACAGAAGCTTCTATGAAGTAGCTACAATGCCATACCCGAAAGATAAAGTCAGGTTTATTCTCAGCAAGAGGGAGCGGAACGGGTTATTTTCAATATTATACGAAACAATTATTGATCCTTCAAGTTACTTTATCAGAAAGGAGAAACCGGTTAAAGTCGCCACTACAAAAATCTACAATGGTGGTGATCCGCATACATCTGTTGATCTCTCATTTATTGCAGAAGGCTACAAAGCAGATGAAATGGGAAAATTCAGGGATGATGTTAAAAAGATGGCCGATTATCTTTTTGCTGAAGCTCCATTCAGTGATTATAAAGATAAATTCAATATATGGGCAGTTGAAGCTGTGTCACAAGATTCCGGGACTGATATTCCGGGAGAGAATATTTATGTGAATACTGTTCTGAATTCCAGCTTCTATACTTTCGATATTGACCGGTATCTGACTACACAGGACATAAAAGATGTAAACGATTATGCTGCTGCAGTCCCTCATGATAACATAATAGTGCTTATAAACAGCACAAAGTATGGCGGAGGAGGTGTCTACAATTATTATAGCGGAACAACTACCGGGCATCAGCTCTCACCAAAAGTCTTTATTCATGAATTCGGACACGGATTTGCCGGACTGGCCGATGAATATTATTCATCTTCGGTTGCATATGATGAGTTTTATCCTCTTAATGTTGAACCATGGGAACCAAACATAACAACAAGGGTCAACTTTGATTCGAAATGGAAGAAGATGCTTGCTAAAGACACTCCTGTGCCGACTCCTCCGGAAGAAAAGTTTTTTAATGTAACCGGACTGTTTGAAGGCGGCGGATATTCTGCAAAAGGAATCTATCGTTCTGAAATGGACTGTCGTATGAAAAGCAATGGTCCAAAAGGTTATTGCACTGTCTGCAGAAATGCAATTAAGGAGATGATTGAATTTTACATAAAATAAAAAAAGGAATACACCAGCAACCTTAAGTCGGGTATAATCCTTTACTTCTTTTAATCATCATGTACTCACCCCCTTTGATCCCCCTCTCTACTTCGTAAAGAGGGGGAAACTAAATGATTATGTGTATTTTACACCCCCTCTTTGCAAAGCAGAGAGGGGGTTGGGGGGTGAGTTCGTTCGATTTTGTTATTTGTTCTTCCTGTCAATCAGATAGAACAAAACAAGGCTGAGGCCGCCAAACAGGAAAATCATTGAGGTATAATCTGCACCGTTTTCCATAACCTGCATTGAATTCAGAATGGCTCCTGCGATAATACCTAAGCCTATTCCCATTAAAAGCATGCCGATCTTCAGAGTCACCTTGTTCCAGTTAAACAATGCTTGTTGACCTTCTTTTCCGGTATTGAAAAGACTGGCATCTGCCCCCTTATCAATGAGAGCCATTCTCTCCTTGTTCCGGGTAGTTACACGTACATAATATATGCCAAACACTGTGGCGAAGAATGCGATAAAAGCTACTAAGACTCCCATGACTTTAATTATTATTGGTTAAGAACTCTTTTTGTACCTTTAGACTACCGAGATTTAATACCGGTTACAAAAAAGAATATCAATTTTATTATTTTTCTCTGTAACCTATTTATAACTTCGCTCGTCAAACTGTCAGAATGGATTATAAAGGTGACATATATTATATAGAGCAGATCGTTGCGGGGAACAGCAATTCATTCAGCTATATTGTCGACCGGCATAAGAATAAAGCATATAATCTTGCTTTCAGAATTTGCGGAAACCATGAAGAGGCAGAAGAGCTTGCACAGGATTCATTTGTAAAAGCGTACAGGTCTCTCGGGGGTTTTAAAATGAAAAGCAGCTTTGCCACATGGCTCTACAGAATAGTTTACAATACCGCAATTTCACATGTCAGAATAAAAAAGAAAGGGATTCTTTCACTTGAGGATTTTCCGGCTGACGCAACGGATTTTATAGGAACCAACACCAGTGAAGAGGAAGCTGACAGGGAATACAGGAGTTCACTGGTCAACTTCGCACTCCAAAAAATCACTGAAGAAGAAAGAGGGTTGATCAGTCTTTACTATTATGATGATATGAGCACCGATGAAATTTCAGATATCACAGGAATAAGCAAATCAAATATCAAGGTGAAATTATTCAGGGCAAGACAGAAAATGCAGGAAATAATTGAAAAGGTTGAGAAGAAAAAATTAATGTATCATGAATAATCAGGAAAAACATACGGAAGACATCCTCAGGCAGTATATTGATCCTGAGAGGATTGAAAAAGCACCGGAAGGATTTACCTCAAAGGTAATGTCCCGCATTCAGTTAGAAAAACAACCTTTGATTGTTGCACACAGCATTCGGAGAAAAAACTTAGTACCATTAATTTCCTCTGCTATAGTCATTTTATTGTTTGCTGCAGCTTTTTTATTACCAGGGAGTGAGTCTGATTCCATGTCACTACCGGTTTTGAAACTTCTTAAAAATATAGAGTCTTCATTACCTGAAATAAACTTATCCTCTATGTTCCGGCCTACACTTCCTTCAATACTGATGTATGTCATTATCGGAATCTTTGTGCTCACGCTGTTTGACAGGGCACTTTACGGAATATTTCACAGGGAGAAGTAGATTCTTGCCCCCTCCCGATTCGCGGGATCCCCCTAGAAGGGGGACTAACATCGTGATGTGAAGATAATTATGTTTTATTGCAGGATTTAGCCCCCCTTCAGGGGGGTTGGGGGTCAATCACAAATTTTCGACTTTGGAATTAAGCCCTTTAGCATTTAAGGATTTACTCATGGCATTTAATACTTCGATAACCCCTATTTTTACTTCACAACTTCCTTTAAAATGAACGATAAGAGCACATTGTTCCGCCTGGACTGAGTCGTGTCCACACACCTCAACCAGGGATTTAATGACATGTTCGAAAGTATTAATATCATCATTATACAGAATCAGTGATCCTGATTCACCTCCGCTCTTCAGCTTGTCGCCCCTATGTAGTGTTTTCTCCTTCATTTCAGATTATCAACTAATTGTCTTGCTGTTTCAACTGGTATCTGTTTTTTACCAAGCCAGGCAACCACCTGGGCGTCACGGTATCCGTTCCTTTTTAACAAGTCAGAATATTCGGCAGCCGTTTCAAAAGTAATAAATTTCCCAATCAAATAATCAGTTTTTCCATCATCGAGGGTTTGAATATCGAGTCCCTTGCTGCCAGCAATCTTCCTGATTCCATCAACTACATCATCTTTAAGAGGTTTTACTGATCTGATTACTTCAACTCTAAACGATAAAGTTGGAGGAATGGTATCATTACTATTATCTGAAGTGACCTTTTCTGCCGAGATAAATGGTTTCTTTCCCCACTCCTTTTCCATTACCACTGCCCTGTCGGAAGAAACAGTTTTATTTCCTGCAAGGGCAACAATAAATGCATCCTTGAATCCTTTGGCCTTAACACTTGTCAGTGCCTTTGCAGCATCTGCTGATTTACGAAACATACCGGCATAATAAGTTGTTTTATCTGTCCCTGAAATTTTAAAGCCGTAAACAGGGGTGATCCCTTTAAAATATGCAGGTACAACAGGGTTTCGGAAAACAGCCAGCTGAATACGGTATATAAGTCCCGGAGGCACCTCCGGATCAATAACTATATTCGCTTTCGGATCTGTAACAGGTTTAGCCAGCACTTCAAACACAGTATAAACTTCAACCTTTTGTCTGACTGAAGGAAGAACAACCCTGGCAGTATCTGATTGTTTATCCGGAACTTTAATTATTTTCGAGTCGGTCTTTTTAGAGGAATCCACAACTGGCTTATATACTGTTTGCGTTGCAGGTTGTTTGATTTGCTTAGCTGAGTCTTGCCCGGGGTTCATGGCAAGCCTGGCTTCACTGTATTTCTGATCGGCTTTGATTTGATAAGAGGATGCAATTTTTTCATTATCAGTAATCTTAACTTTCAGGGCTTCTTTTTCAGTTCCTGTGAGTTTTTCCATTCCCTTTTTCTGTTCATTTATAATATTGGAAACTGAATCGGCTTTAAACTGAAACTCGATAGCTTCACCCATGATTATATCATAATTCACTGGAAGGGTTTCTTTAACATAAAACTCTTTCCCGACAGTTTTTTGAATGGGTTCCTTTATAACTGGTTTATTCTCCGTCTTAATGGTATCAACTTTACTGATTTTTGTGAGCTCGGGTGTTTTGATTTCAGAATCAGCTATTTGTCCTTTTTTTTGGATGCATTGCTGTAATAATTCCGGCACACCCATTTCCCTTGCGGCTTTTTTCCCGGCCTTGTCAGTATACAAATTGTATGATCCGGTCGCCTCTGAGAATTTCCCCGACATTTGCTGCGCCCGTCCCAGATAGAATAAGCCATCAGCAGGTAATGTCTTAACTTCCCCGCTTCCCTGCAGAGCCTGTTGCAAAAGGTTTATAGCTTCACCCGGGTTTTTGTTAAGTTTTACCAGGCAGACTCCTGAATAGTATTTATACAATGGATCTTTGGTATATGTCAGGAGCAACTCGCTGAACTCAGTGTATGCCTTTTCATAGTTACCCTGCGAAAATGCTTCAAAAGAGGACTGCCTTGTAGGCTTCTGTTGAACGGTTTGTGATATAAGATTATTAAAAGGTATTTCAATAACCGATATAATACAAAACAAGATTATCTTATTCTTAAAATTCATACCTGCACTTGAATTAGCAAATAATTAATTTTCAATACATTGCTTGATAGCAGTGATTCTTTGCAAGAAGATTTATGTTAATAACAAATGACTGATTTTTTGCAAAAAACAATTCAAACTTCGTAAATTTACCCATAATAACAAAATAAAACACCATGATACAATTAAAAGAGGGAATGAAAGCCCCCGGATTTGAAGGTATCGACCAGAATGGCAAAGTATTAAGGCTTGGTGATTTTACAGGGAAAAAAGTAGTTTTATATTTTTATCCTAAAGATAATACACCTGGTTGCACTGCAGAAGCCTGTAATCTGCAGGACAATCTGGATTCATTTTTAAAGAAAGGTTTTGTAGTTATCGGGGTAAGTCCGGATACTGAAAAATCGCATAAGGGATTTGCTGCCAAATATTCGCTCAAATTTTCTCTTATCGCTGATACTGAGAAAAGAATACTGAATGATTATGGTGTTTGGGGAGAGAAAAAAATGTACGGAAGAAGCTATATGGGGGTTATCAGAACAACATTTATAATTGATGAAAAAGGGATAATTGAAAAGATAATCGCAAAAGTTGATACCAGCGGGCACACTAAACAGATATTCGATTTGTATAATCAATAAAACCATTTATATGAGCAAAGAACGAAAAGAAATAAATAAAGAAAAGCTTAAGGCACTTGAGGTTACTCTTGGTAAAATCGAAAAGGACTTTGGCAAGGGTACAATTATGAAATTAGGTGATCATGCAATAGATAATATCCAGGTCATTTCCACCGGTTCAATCGGACTTGATGCTGCATTAGGGATAGGAGGCATACCACGTGGAAGGGTTATAGAAATTTACGGTCCTGAAGCATCCGGAAAAACAACACTTGCTATTCATGCTATTGCTGAAGCACAAAAAAACGGAGGTATTGCTGCAATTATTGATGCTGAACATACATTTGACCGCAATTATGCCGAAAAACTGGGTGTGGATGTTGAAAACCTTCTTATCTCACAGCCCGATAACGGTGAGCAGGCACTTGAGATTACCGATAACCTTATCCGCTCAGGAGCACTCGACATTGTGGTTATTGACTCTGTTGCAGCACTCACACCGAAGGCTGAAATTGAGGGGGAAATGGGTGATTCAAAGATGGGTCTGCAAGCAAGGCTGATGTCGCAGGCACTCAGGAAACTTACAGCAAATATCAATAAAACAAATACATCGTGTGTTTTCATAAATCAGCTCAGAGATAAGATCGGTGTGATGTTCGGTAACCCGGAGACTACAACCGGAGGTAATGCTTTGAAATTTTATGCATCCGTCAGATTAGACATTCGTCGTACAAGCCAGCTTAAAGAAGGAGAAGAGATTATTGGCAGCAGGACCAGGGTTAAAATTGTGAAGAATAAACTTGCACCGCCATTCAAAAAGGCTGATTTTGATATTCTTTATGGAGAGGGCATCTCCCAGCTTGGTGAGATCGTCGACCTTGGAGTAGATTTCGAGATTATTAAGAAAAGCGGCTCATGGTTCAGCTATGGAGATACCAAATTGGGACAGGGACGTGATGCAGTAAAACAGATACTTAAGGATAATCCTGAATTATACGACGAACTAAAGGCAAAGGTATCCGAGGCTCTGAAAAAATAGTACTTCAAGAGGAACACCTTTGTAAACCTTAGTGTGAACCTTCGTGATACTTTGTGGTAAAAAGAAATCATTAACCACAAAGGATCACAAAGGAAAACACGAAGTAACACAAGGGCAAAAAATGGAATTTAAGTTTAATTGAATAATTAAAGATTAATAATTGATCCTGATATGAAAAAACATCTTCTGCCAGTATTTCTGTTGGCACTGATTATCACAATATCCTGCAAGCAACAGCCACCTCTCTCAAAAGAGACATCACCCCAAATCAATAACCAGCTCACTGCTGAAGAAAAAGCAGGAGGAGTTATGACTCCTGAGATAATGTGGAAATTTGGAAGGCTGGGTTCTTTTACACTTTCTCCCGACGGATCGGCTGTTTTATATACAGTTACAGATATTGATCTTCAGAGCGAGGCCAGGCAGACCAATATTTTTAAAACAGCTTCAAATGGAGGCACTCCTGTACAACTTACCAAAGATGGAGGTAGTTCACCTCAATGGATTAATAATGGTAAATCCATTGCTTATGTCAATAAAGGAAAACTATTAACTATGAATCCTGATGGTTCAGGTAAAAGAGAAATATCAGGAATAAGCGATTTTGAGATATTCAGCTTTTCACCGGATGGAAACCGGATATATTTTACAAAGAGAGTTAAGCTAGACCAGACTGCAAATGAAAAGCATAACCTCCCAAAAGCAAAGGTCAGGATCATCAACGATTTGATGTACCGGCACTGGAACTACTGGAGTGATTATTCATATAGCCATATTTTTGTTGCTTCTTATAATGGAAGCACCATATCAAATGGAAAAGACATCATGGAAGGTCAAAAGTTTGAATCACCAACTGCCCCATATTTCGATGAAGGTGAAATTGCATGGAGTCCCGACGGAAAATCAATTGCATATACGACCAAAAGGCTTTTTGGAAAAGAAGATGCCATAAGCACTAATTCTGATATCTGGCTGTATAATGCCGAAACAGGTAAAGAAATTAATATTACAGAAGGAAACAAGGGATACGACAAAAACCCCGTCTTTTCGCCAGATGGTTCAAAAATAGCCTATCAGAGCATGGAAAGAGATGGCTATGAAGCAGATCTCGACAGATTATTTGTTTACGATATTAAAGGGGGAACCAGAACATGGGTAACAAAAGGATGGAGTTTTGATGTATCAGATATCGCATGGGATGGAGACCAGACAATATTCTTCGTCTGTTCTCATCTTGGAACTTCCCAGATATTTAAAACCGAACTACAGGGAAAAGATGTATCCAAGTTAACAGAAGGAGTACATAACATGGGACCATTCAATCTGAGATCAGAGATACTTGTTTCAGAATTAACGTCAATGTCAATGGCACCAGAACTTTCAATCATAGATATGAAGACAGGGGCAATTAAACAGATCACCTCCATCAATAAAAACATCTATGATAATATTAAGATTGGAAAGGTTGATGAGAAATATATCAAAACAAAAGATAAGAAAGATCTTCAGATGTGGGTAATCTATCCTCCAGACTTTGACCAGGCAAAGAAATATCCTGCTCTGCTTTTCTGTGAAGGAGGTCCTCAGTCTGCACTGGATCAATTCTGGTCATACAGGTGGAATATGCAGATGATCGCTGCAAAAGGGTACATAGTATTTGCACCTAACCGTCGTGGCGTTTCCGGATTTGGACAGGAATGGAAAGAACAGATCTCAGGTGATTATGGCGGAAAAAACATTCAGGACTATCTTGATGCAACAGATGCAATGGCAAAAGAATCCTTTATAGACGCAAAGCGAATGGGAGCTGTTGGTGCGAGCTATGGAGGCTATTCGGTTTTCTACCTTGCAGGAGTACACGAAGGAAGATTTAAAACATTTGTTGCACATTGTGGTGTTTTCAATTTCGAAAGCGAGTACGGATCCACTGAGGAACTATGGTTCCCAAATAAAGACTATGGCGGTCCATACTGGAAAAATCTGCCCAGCTATAAATTCTCCCCGCATCTTCTGGTTGACAAGTGGACTACCCCTATTCTTATAATTACCGGACAGAATGATTTCAGAATACCTTATACTCAGAGCCTTGAGGCCTTTACAGCTGCACAAATGCATGGTATTCCGAGCAGGCTGCTGTTCTTCGAGGATGAATGCCATTGGGTCACAAAACCACAGGATGCAGTTATCTGGCAGCGTGAGTTTTTCGAGTGGCTGGATACATACCTGAAATAGTTTAAAAGTCTTAAAGTCTGTAAAGTCGGATAGCTATTTGACTTTATAGACTTTTGACTTTAAAAACTTTTGACTGACAATAACTCCATTACTTTCTCCACCTTTTCTTCCATCGGCAGCACACCATCAATCCAGTGAATTTTTATTCCCCGCCGTTCCATTCCTCTGAACCATGTCATCTGTCTTTTGGCAAACTGATGAATCGCAATCTCCAGATCCCTTAACATTTCTTCGTGGGTGATCTTTCCCGTCAGATATAATGTAATAAACTTATATTCAAGACCATAATAGATTAAAGCTTCCGGAGTGATGCCTACTTCAATAAGATTCTTCACTTCATCAACCATACCGGAATTAATACGTTGCTTAAGCCTTTCAGATATCATTTTTCGCCGTTTATCTCTATCGAACATAATGCCTGTAAGAAGAGCTTTGACTTTCGGAAACTGGCCGGATTGCTTTGTCCTGTTCCTGGTGGAATGTTCAATCTCAATTGCCCTGATAACCCTCTTCTTGGTGTCTATATCAGTTGTATTATGAAGATTTTTAAACTTCAATAATATCTCCTTGAGTTCCTCCATCGATTTTTTCTCAAGTTCAATTCTGAGTCCGCTGTCAGGGGGAACTTCAAACATTTTGTATCCGGTTATTATACTATCAGCATACATTCCTGAACCTCCGCAAACAACCGGGAATATTTTTCTTTTTTTCAGATCGGAATAAACTTTGTTGAAATCGCGCTGATATTCAAATACATTATATTTATAACCAGGATCAACGATATCAATTAAATGACAGGGAATCTGAGTACCATTAACCAGGTAATCATCATAATCTTTCCCGGTCCCTAGATTCATTCCCCTGTAAACCTGTCGGGAATCTGCACTGATAATCTCACCCCCCAGGCGCATGGCAACAGCTGCAGCAAGCGCAGTCTTACCCGATGCAGTTGGGCCGGTTATTACTAACAAATCATAAATTGAATTCAACTCTACAGTCACATTCTTAATCATTTCTATAGGTAAAGCAATATACCATAAATTTATTTAATTTTGCCGGGCATTCAAAGTTGTTTTCTTTAGAATATGAAAGGTGGTACGGGCAATATCGTAATTAAAAACAAAAAGGCTTCTCACGACTATGAGTTCCTTGAAAAGTTTGTGGCCGGAATTAAACTCTATGGAACAGAAATAAAGTCGATCAGACAGGGGAAAGCCACTCTTGCTGACTCTTATTGTTTTTTCAATGACGGAGAGCTTTATATAAAGGGAATGCATGTAGCAGAATACTGGTGGGGAAATCTGAATAACCACGATCCTCTGCGTGAGCGAAAATTACTGCTTACTTCCCGTGAGTTAAGAAAAATAGAAAGGAAAATAAAAGAGACCGGGTTGACTATTATTGTCATTAAAGTCTTTATCAACGACAGGGGATTGGCGAAAGCAGAAATAGCAATCTCAAAAGGCAAGAAAGAGTATGATAAACGCGAAACCCTCAAACGAAAAGATGCCACACGGGAAATGGATCGGATGAGAAAAGTCTGATCAGAAGTTCGGGCTTAACAGATATCTTGAGTAGAATTTAACAATATAATCGACAGCCTCATCCGATGTATCTACGAGTGTAAACAGATTAAGATCATCGGGTTTAATACTATGCTCTTCCTCAAGCATTTCCTCTTTAATCCATTCTATTAAGCCACCCCAATATTTTTTCCCTACCAGGATTATCGGAAACTTCCCTATCTTCCTTGTTTGTATGAGTGTTATTGCTTCAAAAAGTTCGTCGAATGTTCCGAATCCGCCAGGAAGAACTACAAAGCCCTGTGCATATTTCATGAACATAACCTTTCTTACAAAAAAATGATCGAAAGTTATAAGCTTATCAGAATCGATATAAGGATTTGGATGCTGCTCGAAAGGGAGATCAATATTTATACCAACCGACTTGCCCTTTCCCCGTGAAGCTCCTTTATTGGCTGCTTCCATAATCCCCGGTCCCCCTCCGGTAATAACACCATACCCTTTCTGTGTCAGCTTGTAAGCTATATCCTCGGCAAGTATATAATACTTATTGTTTAATGAGGTTCGGGCTGAACCAAAAATAGATACACACGGGCCAATTCGGGCCAGTTTTTCAAAACCCTCAACCAACTCGGAAATAATTTTAAACACTCTCCAAGAATCTGTTGTATGAATTTCATGCCAGGTTTTCTGTTCAAAGGCATCTTTGATTAGATCAGCAGGTTTCTCCATTTTGGTTTCAATAAAAATTAATCGACTCAAATATAATTAAATTCCTAAGCCTTAAGTTCAGCTTGCAGGTATTTTCCTGTATAACTGTCGCGACATTCAGCAAGTTTTTCGGGAGTTCCTGAAAAAATAATATTGCCTCCTGCCTTACCACCTTCTTTGCCAAGATCAACAACAAAGTCAGCCATCTTAACTACATCGAGGTTATGTTCAATTACAATAATAGTATTACCCCTGTCAACGAGTTTATTAAGCACATCCAGGAGAACTCTGACATCCTCGAAATGCAATCCTGTAGTTGGCTCATCAAGGATATAAAGAGTCTTGCCGGTATCTCTTCTTGCTAGTTCAGTCGCCAGTTTAACACGTTGTGCTTCACCACCTGAAAGTGTAGTAGACTGTTGACCAAGCTTTATATATCCCAATCCGACATCCTGGAGTGTCTTTATTTTATGATAGATTGAGGGTACGTTTGCAAAGTATTCAACAGCCATATTAATGGTCATCTCCAGAACGTCGCTTATTGACTGGCCTTTATATTTGACTTCAAGCGTTTCGCGGTTATAACGTTTTCCGTTACATTCTGTGCAATGAACATAAACATCGGGCAGAAAATTCATTTCGATAGTTTTCATTCCGGCTCCTTCGCATCCCTCACATCGACCACCTTTTACATTAAAAGAGAATCTTCCGGCTCCAAAACCGCGGATTTTCGCTTCGGTTGTCTGTTCAAAAAGCTTCCTGATGTCGGTGAAGACGCCGGTATAGGTAGCAGGATTTGAACGCGGGGTTTTACCAATAGGTGACTGGCTTACCTCAATAACCTTGTCGAGATGTTCCATACCGTTGATCTCCTTGTAAGGTAACGGAGACTTGCCGGAATTATGAAATTTCTTTGCCAGGGCAGGATGAAGAGTCTGGTTAATTAGCGATGACTTGCCGCTTCCCGATACACCGGTTATACAAATAAGCGTCCCCAGAGGCAACTTAATATCCACATTATTAAGGTTATGTCCTGAGGCTCCTGAAAGAAACAGAAATTTACCATTTCCCTTTCTTCTCTCTTCCGGAACCAGGAATTTCTTCCTGTCATTCAGATATGAAGAGGTTAGTGTATCCTGTTTCATCAGTTCTTTCGGATTTCCATGAGCAACAACCAGACCACCATAACGTCCGGCTCCAGGGCCCATATCAATCACATGATCTGCCGACATGATCATCTCTCTGTCGTGTTCCACCACAATAACCGAGTTTCCGGCATCTCTGAGTTGCTTCAATGCAGCTATCAGTCGCCGGTTATCCCTCTGATGAAGCCCGATGCTTGGCTCATCAAGTATATACAGGACATTGACCAGTCGTGATCCAATCTGCGTTGCCAGTCTTATCCTTTGACTCTCACCTCCTGAGAGAGATCTTGCACCCCGGTTCATAGAGAGGTATTCAAGTCCCACTTCAAGCAGAAACCCGAGTCTTGCTCTTATCTCTTTAAGGATCTCAGCAGCAATTTGTTTTTGCTTCCCGGTCATCTTTTCCTCGATATTATTAAGGAAATCAGACAACTCTTTGATATCCATGGATGAAAGCTCACCGATATTTTTATCAGCTATCCTGAAATATAATGACTCTTTCTTCAGGCGGGTGCCATGGCATTCAGGACACACGTTATACTGAACATATTGTTCCTTGATTTTAGTTCCGCTTTTCTTGCCGTTTATGGTCTCTATGTTTCCGACAAAATTCACAACACCTTCGAAGGTCAGAAAATAGTTAGAAGACATTCCCAGAGGAGTATTTGATAACTTGAGCACCTCATCGGAACCATAAAGGATCTTATTAAGTGCATCTTCCGGAATCTCTTTAACTGGTGTATCCAGCGTGAATCCGTTTTTCTCAGCTATTGCTTCGATCTGCCAGAAGATCCAGGTATTCCTGTACTTTCCAAGTGGTTCTATCCCCCCTTTTCTGATACTCAAACTGCCATCAGGGATCAATTTCTTTTCGTCAATGCTGGATATCTCTCCCAGCCCGTTACAATGCGGGCACGCTCCCTGGGGTGAGTTAAAAGAAAATGTATGAGGTGCAGGTTCATTGTACGATA
>Ga0302164_10000212_pt1 | contig 21751 bp, 9 predicted proteins | sample I_Fen_E3_1_FD_193500 | JGI IMG/M metagenome (GOLD analysis project Ga0302164, IMG submission 193500) | Peat permafrost microbial communities from Stordalen Mire near Abisko, Sweden - I_Fen_E3_1 | ecosystem: Environmental > Terrestrial > Soil > Wetlands > Permafrost | place: Sweden: Abisko...
AAGTACATAATGAATAATCTCCACCGATCCGGGAATTTGCTTTCCGGGAAAAAAGCTGTTGTGATCGTAAGCTTGATTGTCCATATTGACGGGACCTTTGATAATATAAAAATAGTCAGGAGCCCGGGTCAGGACTTTTCAAATGAAGCAATCAGAGTTCTTAAATCCGGCCCTTCATGGATACCGGCACAAGAGAATGGAAAATCTGTTGAAGATAGCGTCAGAGTAAGAATGGTTTTCCGGTAACAGGTCAAACCTGTTTTCTGCATATCACATAAATAAGTTTCACCGGCTCCTCTCCTTTCATAAACTTAACAGGTTCTTCAATATCCTCGAACCCAACCATCCCAACCTTTGAAAACTCTGAGATTACAGAATCTGAATCATAGAAAAAAGCAGTCAATCCCTTTGCTATTTCGTACCTGTCTTTACTTATATACTTTCCTGAACCATATAAGCTGGTCGTTTTCGAAGCAATGCTAAATATCATAACTCCACCGGGCATTAATTGATTATAACACGCTTTAAGGAAGATTCCCCTGTCATTTTTATTTAGTAAGTGGATCAACGCGTAGCAAAAGATTCCCTGATAACATTTTTTATCGAAAGGCATCATTGTAACGGATCCATTGTGAATCGGGCAGTCAATTCCATTTTCTCTCGCCAATTCAATCGCTGACCGTGAGATCTCTATTCCGGTAACGCTAAATCCCTGATCCAGAAACAACATGGCATTCCTGCCATATCCGAATCCCGGAATCAGGATGTCATTTATATTTTCCATTTTAAACTGCTCGACCGCTCTATATGCCGATTCAGAGGGATCATATTTCCACATTGCCCCTTCATTTTTAAAACGCATATCCCAGTAATCAGTCTTCATAACCTGTTATTTTCTCTTGAAGAGCTGATACTGCTGTAAATTAAGCTTCACAGGATTATAATTATACTGAAGAGTATCAGAATAGTATTCATTCTTTATTAACAAATACTCCCTGCGGTTATGAAGGTCAGGATCAAGACTGATATCTTTAAATCTGGCGTAATAAGCGTGCAGGCTCCAGTCTTCATACATTTTAGGATAAATATTTATTATCTCACCTTTTGGAATAATTTCAATAATAGTTTTAGTATCCTTAATTTTAAATTTATCACGACTGTATCCGTCTGAATATATGATTGATAATAAAATACCGACTGCAAATAACCCAAACGAGAACCATTTAAAAAACAGAAATCCTTTTGACTCAAAGTTAGTCCGTAACATCTTATCATTTAATAAAGGATACATCAGTATTCCCGTTCCAATCGAAAAGAAAGGATAAACAGGAAGTATGTAAAATCCACTTTGTTTCATGCTTATCATTATTGGCAATACTCCTGTCAGCACAAGTGTCAGAAATACAAAAGCTTTCAGATATACAGCTTTTTCTAAAACAACAGGTGATTTTCTGAACCGACCTGTTAAGATTACTACCAGACAAAGACCGGCTGCAGGTGTTATTTCTTCAATCAATCTTTTCAGGATATCAAATCTCGAGTCAACGGTAACAACATTTCTTATACTATTTACTACCTGATTATCAATGTATTTATGAAGGCTCTCCGATGCAACAGGTGATAAAGTAATTAAAAATAATAAGGGGACAAGCGTTGATAATATAATCCATCCACTGTCAGTGACCATTTTCCAGAAGGATTTATGTTTAAGGAACATCCATAACAGAAATGGGAATGTCCATGGGAAAAAACTTACAAACCCTTTGGTAAGGAATCCAAAAGCTAACATTATTCCCGAAAGAGGTATAAAGAAAAAATTACCTGTTTGGTGGTTTTTCAGATAAAACAGGACCGACAATGAAGTGAAAATTGTCAGTGTATTTTCAAGCAGGTTATTATAGGAAGCCCAGAATACCGTAGGGGTTAAAATCCATATTAACAAAGGTATCCATCCGTTTTTATATCCCAGTGTCTTCCAAATTTTAAGAATTATTAATCCGCTAATAATAACAGTCATCAGGGAATATATCCGATCTACATACCTGGTTTCGCCGAATAATGTAAAGAACAAGCTCTGAATGCCGATTGCCAGAGGAGGGTGTTCATGAAAATCAGGTATACAGGTGGCTGTAAAATGAGGATTCCAGAATGTACCTGAACCATTTGCCAGGTTTTTTGATACATCTGAATAGATCGTCCCGTCTAGGAACATACCGTTCGAAAACAGGTCCTTGAACACAATTAAGAGAAAAACGCCGGCTGTAAAAAGATAAAATGGCAGGACATGAGAAATTTCAGGTGATTTTTTCATTGCTCCTGCTTACAAAGTACCTTTAACCCCACCGATTCGGTGCTTACTTAATATACTGATTAATAACATTTTCTATGGATTTCCTGCAGACCTTACAGAATTTCATATGACGTGTATACATGATACAATCGACCTGGGGCCGATATAGTCCTTTTGCCAGATACCCTGCACCTTCAAAGGCGCCTACATTGTCTTTGTATTTTTCCTTGCCGAAGAAGTTGTTTTCCTGATCCATCTGATGTGAAAAAAGATTTTCCATTATTTCTTCAGGAACCTGAGCAGCCCGAAGGCTATCGCGCTGTTTCTGAATTGAATATCCGAATTTATCGAACTCTTCTTTATTCCATGGGGTTGGAATGGGAGTTCCTTCCTCAACAAGGTCTTTCCATTTAAGGTTATCTTTATCAAGTAAGGCCGTAAGGTTAGTCTCCCATGGTTCTATCTTAACTTCCGGGACCTCATACGAAACCGCCGAGGTATAATACTCATCGGCAAGAGCTGCAGTATGATGCCCCATTTCATGTATCATGATATATTCTGAATACTTATTATCCGCAGCAACAGTAGTATAGAGATTATAGATCCCTCCTCCTCCATAAGTTCGCTCATTGATCAATATTACCATTAGATCGTAGGGTACCTGTGAAGCAACGTCTCGTATTGTCGGGTTATCATACGATAATGCATATCTCTCAGAGTCAAAGCTACTGTAATGTACCTTTAACGGGGTTCGTTTAAACACTCCATGATGGGGTTTATTAACACCCGAAGATTCTCCCGGAGTTTCGATTGCTCTTATATTAAAATCCTTTGAGTGAGATTTAAAAGGCTCTGCATTCATGAGGTTACCCGAAAGTCTGGCTGCATCTTTTCTGAATTTTTCCATCTCGCCTTTTGAATAACCGTCACCGAGAATAACAATGTCAACTTTCTGATCGGGGGAACCGTTCTCTGCAATAATATCGACTTTGTTCGTATGAACCAGGTCTGCAGGATTTACCTCGCGTGAATGAGGATCAATCTCGATGGTCCATATCGTCTTAAAATTATTCAAAGTATCTCTTTTTTGCAAAAGCACCCTAACTGGTTTAAGCGGCCATGGAAACCGGGCGGATTCTTGAAATACTCCCCATTTTTCAGTTGCATCAGGTGTTGTCTGCCATTCACCAAATATACTGGCGAAGCCCCTGGAATAGATTAATGTCTTTGACTCCTTGTCAATTACCTTAAAAAAGTATAAACCAAGTTTCAGATCATCGCTGAGTATCTTTTTACTGCCGCTCCAGACACCATCCGACACAATCCTGTCAGTAGAAAAATGCTCTTCATTTGCAGTTCCTGTATGGAAATAATCGAGGCGCATAGTTTTGTCACTGAAATAGTTCTCAAAAGGAACATTCCCCGAATTTATTTCTTCAACCGGCGACGGACCGACAGATTTAATTACAGTTACAGGTTTATTAATCTGCGTACATGCAGCAGTTGTCAGAACAACTGCACTGATAATAAAGAGTTTAGTTTTATTCATTATATGAATTATGATTTAACTGGTATCATATTCTCGTCCAATAGGGTAGCGATATTCTCCGTCTTAATTCTGAGCCAAAGGTAATTCAAAATTAAAAGTGCTTCCCCTGCCCTGTTTACTCTCTACCCATATCTTTCCACCATGTTTCTCAACAAATTCCTTACAAAGAAATAAGCCCAAACCGGTGCCTTTCTCATTATCAGTGCCATGGGTTGAAATATTAGCATCCAACCTGAAAAGTTTAGACAAAGTATCTTCTGAGATTCCTATCCCGTTATCTGAGACCGAGATAACAGCCATACTATTTGTTATACTGGCATTTATATCTACCTGTCCGTTCCTGTTGGAGAACTTAATTGCATTTGAAATAAGATTCCGAAGGATGGTCCTGCTCATGTTTTTATCAGCTTTGATCATGATTGATTCATCCACATTATTATTCAGTTTAATATCTTTACCTAAAGCCATTTCTTCCGCCATTGAAAATTCTTCTTTAACCAGTTCGTATAAATTTACAGGTATTGGAACAAATTCCAGTTTTCCTCGTTGTGAGCTTGCCCATTCCAGAAGGTTTTCAAGCAAACGGAATGTTTGAACGGCAGAAGTATTTATCATCACTGCATATTCATAAAAAGTAGAAGAATCATTCAGTTTCACTGATTCTTTCATCATTTCACTGAAGCCGATAAGTGTATTAAACGGATTTTTAAGGTCGTGAGCTATAATTGAAAAGAATTTATCTTTCGAGGCATTAAGTTCCTTTAATTCAGCAGTTTTTAAGGCAACAGTTTCTTCCAGTAAGATTTTTTGTTTGTTCAGTTGACTTACACGCGACCTGAAGAAAACAAAAATGATGAAAACAATTGCAGACAGGCCAATGATCCTGAACCAGATTGTCCTCCACCATGGTGGTAAAATAATTATTTTCAAAGAGGTACCTTCATTATTCCAGACTCCATCGTTATTTGAAGCTCTAACCCTGAAAGTATATTCACCAGGGTCTAAATTCGTATAGGTTACATATCTTCTTGAAGCGTCAGTATTGTTCCAGTCTTTTTCAAAATTCTGCATTATATACGAATACTGGTTTTTCTTAGGATGAATATAATTAATAGCCGCGAAAGAGAAGGAGAATACTGATTGGTTCCACTTCAGCGTAATTTCTTTTGCCTCACTTATATGGGTGGGGAACTGAGCCCCGGGAACAGCGTAGACAACAGGTTTATTGAAAATCTGAAAATCTGTAATATAGACAGGAGGTATAAAATCATTGTCTTTTAAGCTATCGGGGTAAAAAGAGTTGAGACCACTATACCCTCCAAAATAAAGCTGGCCTTCCCTGGTTTTAAGAAACGACTGCTGGTAGAACTGGTCCCCTTGTAATCCATCTTCCTTTGAATAATTCCTTACACCCTGGGTACCCGGTGTTAACCTGAAAATACCCGAATTAGTGGAAATCCAGATATCTCCGTTCTTATCCTGGGTTATCGCATGTATTCTGTTGTTAGACAAGATGTTGGAAGTATTGTATGTTTTCAGAATAGTCCCGTCCTGATTACACATAAATAATCCTTTGGTATCACTTCCAACCCAGATATAGCCTGACTTGTCTTTAAAGAATGACCCGATATTATTATCAGGGAACTTTAAGACTTTAAATATATTTGTATGACTGTCGTAAATATCAAGGCCATTCTGTGTACATATCCACATTTTGTTCAGCTCATCTTCGAAAAAAAACCAGCAATTGTTACCGCTCAGGGAACCTGGATTATCCGGATTAGGTCTGAATCGGGTAATGACTGCATCTTTTTTTATATCAAAGATGTCAATACCGATATTATAGATGCTTATCCACAGTTTATTATTATGATCAATAAAGAGATTCCAGATCGTTTTATCTGATATCGAGGACTTTTTATCATCAGGCAGGTATCTGTAAAATCGTCCGGTCTTCCTGTCAAACCTGTTAAGTCCCGCATCCCATGTCCCTATCCATATATTAAAATCTTTATCTTCGGCTATGCCACGAATTACATTTCCGCTTATGCTGTAGGGGTTTCCGGAATCATGCTTATATATTATAAACTTACCGGTTTTAGGATTATAAGAGTTCAGTCCTCCCCCGTCCGTACCGATCCAAATTATTCCCTCATGATCTTCAAACAAGCTGCCAGTGAAATTATATGACAATGAGTTAGGGTTACTGCTATTGTGGGAAAATAATTTAAATCTTTCTTTCTGTGGATTAAAATAATTTATTCCTCCTCCGGATGTGCCAATCCATAGTATGCCTTCCCTATCTTTGTGAAAGCACCATATCCCGTTGTTATTCAACCCGTCTTCATAGGCTTCGTTGTACATAATATAATCAAACATCCCGGTTTTCTTATCGAAACGATTAATGCCTCCCTGATCGACGGCGAGTAGTAAAAAACGATCATCTTCCGGAATAATATCAAGAATAAAATTCAGATTTGTACCCTCTCCTTTAGCATTAAGAGAGAAATGCTTAAACTTATTGTTCAACGGATCATACGAAAAAAATCCCAACCCATCGGTGGCAATCCATATTTTATCGTCCTTGTCAATATACAGGCTTTTATAGCTGAACTGGCCCTGATCAGCAGTCTTATCTTCAAATCTTGTAAATAAACCGGTTTCAGGATCGAACCGGATTATACCCGGACTGATTGATCCTACCCAAATATATCCTTTTGAATCTATGGCAGCCATTCTGGAAGGGCGAACTGAAAGTCCATGCTTTCTTGATTCAAACGGGAAACGAATGAATTTTCTCATTTCGGGGTCCCATCTGTTGAGACAGCTTCCGTCAGTAACAACCCATAGGTTCCCTTTTTTATCCTCTACAATTCCTGTAATGCAGTTGCTGTTGAGGCTCGAATCGTCAAGGCTGTTATTCCTGAATACTTTAAAATTATCACCGGAGGGATCAAACAAGTTCAAACCATCATAAGTTCCAAACCAGAGTTTCTTTTGTTTGTCTTCATAAATGCATGTCAGAATATCGCTGCTGATCGATCCCGGCAATTTATCATTATGCCTGTATTTCTTTACCTGGTAACTGTCAAATCTATCCAGGCCGACATCTGTCCCCATCCATAAATAATCCTTCGTATCCTTATATATACATCTTATACGATTACTTGATAGTCCATCGTTTACGGTAAGATGATTGAATTTTGAATATTTCCTCTGACTATACAGATTGGAAAATTCTGAAAGACAAAGCAATAAAAATATTAAAATCCACCTGCAAGAATGTCTACGCCTCAACTTAAGAACATTTATAACAAACACTGCTGATTACGCTAATTTGAAAGTAATTATTATAAATTTTACCATTTTTAAAGATACAGAATTAAAATGCAATTTCCTTTTTTAATTAAATGATTTAAGCTGAATCGGGAATGTGAAAACCTGAGCCAATAATCTAAATTAAAAAATATGCAGGTTAAAGTATGGATGTCAGGGGCAGAATAAGTTTGAAGACACTCCCGGTGCCCGGGTTACTCTCAACAGAAATCTGCCACCCATGCTTAACGACAAATTCTTTGCAGAGGAACAAGCCCAGACCTGTACCTTTTTCATTTTCCGTACCCCGGGTTGTCAGATTGGCATCAATTCTGAAAAGCTGTGCCATGGTTTCCTGAGTCATTCCTATTCCGTTATCGATTACTGAGATTTCAGCGTGAATGTCGGTAATTGATGCTTTTACTGTAACTATGCCATTTCTGGGAGTAAACTTTATAGCATTTGAAATAAGATTTCTAAGTATGGTCCTGAGCATATTTCGGTCCGCCAGAATCTTCAGCGAATTGTCAATATAACTCACCAGTTCAATATTTTTAGCGCTTGCAATATCTTTAAGCGTATTGAATTCCAGTATTAAAATATTGTTCAGGTCTAATGATCCAGGATTATATGATATTTTCCCACTCTGCGAATTAGCCCACTCCAGAAGATTCTCAAGCAACCTGTATGTATGTACCGCAGAATCATTTATTACAGTTGCAGATTTCTCAATTTCAATAGGGTTCCGCAATAACACATCTTCCTTAAGTATTGAACTGAAACCTATTATACTGTTGAAAGGATTCTTGAGATCATGAGCAATAATCGAAAAGAACTTATCTTTAGATATATTGGAAGCGTTTAATTCCTCATTCATTTCTACAAGCGCCTCTTTCTGAGATGATAATTCATCGCTTTGCTTTTCAATTTGCTTCCTGCGCTCTTCAAGCAATGAGTTGGACTTATTTAGTTCATCAGTCTGCCTGATCAGCACATCATTTTTCTCCCGAAGTTCAGCCGTCTTTATCAGTACTGTTTGTTCAAGCTGTTTTTTTTGTTTTTTAAAAGTCCTTACCCTTAGAATAAAAATGGAACTGATTAAAAAAGCTATTATTAGAAGCGATGTCAACCGGAACCATATTGTCTTCCACCAGGGAGGGAGGACAACAATCCGGAGGGAAATCCCCTTCTCATTCCATATTCCATCATTATTTGATGCTATTACCCTCAAAGTATAATCTCCCGGATCAAGATTTGTATAGGTAACATATCTTCTGAATGAGTTGGTCAAATTCCAGTTTTTTTCAAATCCTTCCAAAATATATTTATACTGATTATTTGCAGGCGATGTATAATTTATACCTGAAAAAGAGAATGAAATTACCGATTGGTTCCATTCAAGCTTTATTTCCTTTGCCTCACTGATATGAGTTGGGAACTGTCCGCCTGGTTCTGCATAAAGTACAGGTTTATTAAATATCTGAAAATCGGTTAGATAGACGGGGGGAATGACATCATTGTCCTTCAGGCTGTCGGGATAAAAAGAATTAAACCCATTAAAGCCCCCGAAATACATTTCCCCTTTTGAAGTTTTCAAAAAGGACTGCTGAAAAAACTGATTGGACTGTAAACCATCCTCCTTGGTGTAATTTCTTAAGTTCTGTGTCTTTGGATCCAGGCGAGTGATCCCACCGCTGGTAGATAACCAGATATAACCACGGCTGTCTTCTAGAATTGACTGTATCCTGTTATTAACCAGACCGTTTGTAATATTATAATTATTAATAATACTGCCGTCCGGATTGCAGTAGTATAAACCCATTGTAGTTGTACCAACCCATAAATTACCTTGTCTATCCCGAAGAAATGCTCCTATCCCATTATCGGGGAAGTTAAAAGTCGTGATTGAATCAGTTTTGCTGTCATAACGGTCAATTCCCTTCTCAGTACATATCCAAATGTTATTCTCCTTATCCTCATAAAAAAAGTTATTCTGATTACTGCTTAATTTGTTACGACCAGAACCTTCAGATCGGAATCTGCGTATCACTCCTTTCCCTTTAACGAACATATCAGTTCCTCCTGCATAATAACCAAGCCAGAGTACTCCATTATGATCAAGCTTGATATTCCATATGTTCCTTCTGGAAATGCTGGAAGGATTATTTTTTTCAGGCATATATCTGTAAAACCTTTTTGTTTTTCTGTCATAACGATTAAGTCCTGCATCCCATGTTGCTATCCACATATCGTGATCAGCGTCTTCGGTAATACACCGGATAACATTTCCGCTAAGACTGTACGGGTCGGAAGCTATATTCTTAAAAACAACAAAACTGCCTGTCACAGGATCCATAACATTGACCCCGCCTCCGTCAGTACCAATCCAGATCTTCCCCTCATGGTCCTCATAAAAGCAACCTGTGAAGCTGTACGACAATGATGTCGGACTTGTTGTATGTGTAAAAAGCCGGAACTTATTTTTCCTGGGGTTAATATAATTAATGCCACCTCCTGAAGTACCTACCCAAAGGATACCTTCCTTATCTTTATACATACACCAGATTCCATTATTATTAAGTCCCCCATTATCTATATTATCGTTTTTAAAATACTCAAAATAATGAGTTTTCAGGTTAAATCTGTTTATGCCTCCCTGATCCACACCGAGTAACAGATGATCCTTATCTTCAGGCAGGATATCAAGAATACTCCTTTCATTTGTGCCTGTGCCGTCACCTTTTGATCCATATTGTTCAAATTTGCCGGATAACGGATCGTATGAGAAAAATCCGCTTCCGTCTGTTGTAATCCAGATTTTATCCTCAGCATCAATATATAAGCTTTTAAAACAATCAGCACCAAAATCAACAGAAGGATCGTCATATTTTTTGAATTTCGTCGTCTTTGGATCAAAACAATAGATTCCACTGCCGAAGGAAACAATCCAGATTAACCCTTTCGAGTCAGCACCAATCATTTTAGATCTTCTGGAAAATAGTCCGCTCTTTTTATTCTCAAACGGGAATCGTAAAAAAGTTCTTTTTCCCGGATCCCACTTATTCAAACAACTAATATCGGTCAGTACCCACATGTTTTTATCCCTGTCCTCAATTATACTGTTTATTAAATTTCCGTTGAGACTGTTTTCGTTTTCGGTATCGGTTTTAAAAACTGTGAATTTATCTGTTGCCGGACTATAGAGATTCAAACCATTATTTGTTCCAAACCAGAGTTGTTTAAGCTGATCTTCATATATACAGAGTACATTATCACTACTGATAGACCCCGGCTGTTTTTCATCATGCCTGTATTTTTTTACATCATAACTGTCGAATTTATCCAGACCTACATCTGTGCTAATCCAGAGGTAATCTTTGGAATCCCTGTAAATACACCAGATCCTGTTACTAGAAAGTCCATCCGCAGTAGTGAAGTGATCGAATCTTGAAAAATTGGTCTGTGAATAAAGATGAGCTAATCCTGCGAGTTGCAGAAATGAAATCAGTAAGACCTCAATGAAAAACTTATTTCCGTTTGATCTGTATTTTACCGTAAAGATCATCTCTCTAATTATATTTAGATAAGATTATTTCTAAATACTTCGACTCCTAAATATAACTGAATTTTATATTACTCTGACAGGAAAAACAAATTTGAAGCTGCTTCCTTTCCCTATTTCGCTTTCCGCCCATATTTTCCCGCCATGCTTTTCAACAAATTCTTTACAAAGTAACAGACCCAGCCCGGTTCCTTTTTCATCAGCGGTACCGCGTGTTGATAGGTTCGCATCAATCATGAAGAGTTTCAGTAAAGTCTCATTTTTCATTCCAATGCCGTTATCTGAAACTGAAATCTCAGTGTTGACTTCTGATTGAACAGCCGATATTTCAACTTTTCCGTTCCGGTGAGTAAACTTAATAGCATTGGAGATGAGATTTCTAAGTACTGTCTTGAGCATATTAATATCGGCGTAAACAATTATATCGTCTTGCGAAGTGTCTTTCAGCTCAATGTTTTTTTCAACCGCCATATCATTTAAAACATGTATTTCTTCTTTAATAAGATCACTCAGGTTCATCTTTGCGGGATTGAAAGTGATATTGCCACGTTGTGAAGCTGCCCATTCAAGAAGGTTTTCAAGCAGTCGGAATGTACGTACAGCTGAAGAATGAATCATGTGTGCATATTCTTTCGGCTTTCCTCCCGGCTCAAGACTCTTATCCTCATCAAGCATTTCGGCAAATCCAATTATCGTAGAAAATGGATTTTTCAAATCATGTGCTATTATGGAAAAGAATTTATCCTTTGAGGCATTAAGTTCCTTTAATTCCAATGTTTTATGTTCAACGGTCTTTTCAAGTAGTATCTTCTGAATCTTTAACTGCCTGATGCGTATGAGGAAAATGGATGTAATTAGCAAAACTAATGAAACTATCATTATGAGTCTGAACCACCATGTATTCCACCATGGCGGCAGGATTGTAATTTTAATGGAAGTACCGGTTTCATTCCAAACACCGTCATTGTTTGATCCCCTTACCCGGAATACGTAATTTCCGGGATCAAGATTAGTGTAAGAAACTTCTCCTCTGTTACCCGAAAAGATCCAGTCCTTGTCAAAATTTTCCATCATATATGCATATTGATTTTTCTTTGGAACTGAAAAATCCATGACGGCAAATGAAAAGGTAATAACAGACTGTTTATGAGTTAAAGTAAGTGACTTTGACTCAGAAATATTTTGTTTTAATAGTGAATTTTTGCCAGGTTTCAGACTATTGTTAAATAATTTAAAATCAGTTATAACTATTTCAGGGATTGTTTTGTTTTCGGTAATTCTATCAGGAAAAACAATATTGAATCCCCTGGTTCCGCCCATAAACAACTCACCTTTTGTCGTTTTCAGGATGCCTCTTTCGCTGAATTCATTACTCTGCAAGCCATCGTCCTTTGTGAAATTTTTAAATTTCCCCCGCTTGTGATCAAAATAACCAGCTCCATTGTTGGTGGTTACCCATATAACTCCTGAATTGTCAAGAGTAATTGCCATAATGAAATCGTCAGGCAATCCGTCTTTTTTATAATATCTTTTAAATATGTTTTTGACAGGATTAAAACAATTCAGACCGTCAGGTGTGCCAATCCAAATGCTTGTGTCATTTTCAATGAGGATGTCGGTTACCCTGGGAAAACTCAGACTATTGACATTATCCTGAAGCGTGGTATAGGTCTTAAATTGATCTGTTCGCGGAGAAAAAACCTGTAAACTTATCGTTGTCCCAATAATCAATTGTCCTTTAGTATCTTTTACAATCTTAATCACCATTTCGTTTGCAAGTCCGCTATTAGAAGGGGTATACTCAGTAAACTTATTCTCATTGATTTGATAATGAATCAGCCCATGCTCAAATGTCCCCAGCCATAAATCATCCTTATCTCCTTCTGCGATTGCATAAATATTATCGTCTTTTATAGCACTGTTTTTTGTGTTAATGGAAATAAAGGACCGGGTTTCTTTATCAAAACGGACAAGTCCTCCTGACCAGGTACCGATCCACATCCGATCGCTGCTGTCTTCTATCATACATAGGATTGCATTACTAGGAAGGTTGGAATTATCAATATTGAATCTGGTAAAATGGTTTGTATTCCGATCGAATAAATTTAGTCCACCCCCGTCAGTCCCGATCCATATCTTTCCCTTCCTATCCTCAAGAAAACATGTGACTGTATTATGACTGAGACTGCCGGATGATCCGGGAATATATTGATATCTGATCAATGCATCGCCGCTATTTCTTGCAATATTTATTCCGCCTGTGTAAGTACCAATCCACAGGTTTCCCGTTCTATCTTCATATATTGCCTGTATTGCTTCATTATTCAGACTCTGTGAATCGGTATCATCCCGTCTGTAATGCCGGAAACTCCCATTCTTAGAGTCAAATAAATTTAGTCCACCATTATCAGTACCAACCCATAGTTTCCCGGAATGATCAACCAGAAGGGATAAAACCAGATCAATCGAAATACTGGATTCGTTATTTATTTGATGTTTAAAATGAACTAATCCATTAACCTTCAATGTTGCATCATAATCCAGACAGAAAAGCCCCTCATTGCTGGCAAACCAAATATTCCCTTCCCGGTCCTCAGCCATATCCAAAAAAATCGTATTTGACAGATCTTCATTGTATGTAAGATCATTATGAATATGCATGAATTGATTATTGGCAGGAATAAACAGATTCAACCCATTTCTGGTAGCCACCCACAATCTTTTAGTCTTGTCAATCAAAACACTCTGTACATCATTATTGCTAAGGCTCTCAGGTTTATCAGCTTCATAAGAATACTGTTTGACCAGGTTATTAGTGCGATCGAAATAGATCAGCCCAATATTTGTGGCCAGCCAAAGATTTCCACTGGCATCTTCCGTAATTTTTGCAACTCCGCAATCTAAACCTCGCAACGGCGAAGTTTTCTCAAACATATAATTAAAGAAACAATCATTCTCCCGTACATATAAGCAAAGGCCATGCTCAGTACCAATTAGGAGGTTTTTATTGTGGTCCTCGAAAATAGTCTGAACAACATTAGCTGGCAAGCTTGTTGAATCGGATCGGATATTCTTGTAAACAACAAAATTGAATCCATCATAACGGTTCAGTCCGTTCGGAGTTGCCATCCAGATAAATCCTCTTTTATCCTGGGTGATACAAGTAATAACTGAAGATGAAAGACCGTTATCAGGTGTGAGTTGAGTAAATTGCAAATGTGATAATTGCGCATGAACGGTTGATATGGAAATCAATAGAAGAAATGGAAGATGAGTAAGCAATATTGTGGTGTTCCTGCCTTTCAATATGTTATTTTTAGTCAAATCAAATATAACCAAATAATGATCGGTATGATTAAATCCCTGTTTAAAACTGATTATTTTTACGTCTCATTTAAATGATTTTTTAAAAAATGAAAATAAGAATCCTAAGATTGACTGTATTAATTTGCGTACTTTTCAGTTTTCATTATATAGTTAAATGTCAGACCATTGACTCAACAACTTTCAGTTTATATCCCCGGCAAAGTTTTTACTCATATGAATCAGCAGGTGAGTTTCTTGTGCATATACCACCATACCTTACAAAAAATCGTTTATCCATACTTCTTGCAATTGGTAATGAAACACCGGTTAAATGGGATGGGATACCCGGAAAAGCTATTCTGAGAATACCAGTGCATCTGAATTTGAAACCTTCTGTTTATAAAGCTGAAGCTGTTATTAATGTCGCTCCAGGTAAGAGCGCAACATATCATGCAAAAACCCAACTCGTTATTTTAACATATAAAGCTAATGAAGTAAAAACCGACAGGCTTACAGGCGGACTAATAGTTAACAGGTTGCCTTTTTTCCCATTTGGCTTTTACTGTTATTCACCTGTTTACCCTTCCCTTCCAGAGGAAGAAGCTGTTAAAGGATTTAATGTGATGTCACCATATCAAAAAATAGCGCCTGAGACACTTGCTGAAAGGAAAGCGTATATGGACCGATGTGCCGAATTGGGAATGAAAGTGCATTATAATCTCCTTTCAGTATCGGGAGGCGGAGGTGTAGGATCAAAGATTGAAGGACTAAGTGATGAAGAGAAACGGAATCGTCTTATCGCTGAAATTGAAATGTTCAGGGATCATCCGGCTTTACTGGGATGGTATATTTCAGATGAACCAAATGGTAAAACAATAACACCCGCTCAGCTAGGGGAGATCTACATGACTGTTAAGAAGATTGACCCCTGGCATCCGGTTTCAATAGTATTTATGTCTCCATTTATCACTGCGAAAAAGTATTCAGAAGCACTTGATATTGTGATGGCAGATCCCTACCCTATTCCTGATCATCCCGTATCATGGCCTGGTGAAGTAGCCGGCTTGTTAAAAACTGAATTCAGCGGGAAAAAACCGGTATGGATAGTACCGCAGGCATTCGGAGGGGGAGAATTATGGAGCCGCGAACCTACTCTTCAGGAAGTCAGATCGATGACATGGCAATCGATTATTAACGGAGCAACAGGCATTCAATACTTTGTAAGACAGGGACTCAATTACTTTCCAAAATCAGCAGCCACCTGGAGTGAGTGTGGCAGAATGGCAATAGAGGTCGCAGAACTCACTCCGTTTCTGCTCTCTGATGAAGAGTCGCTTCCAGTTGAATCGTCAACCCTCAATGTCATCGTTTCTTCCAGAATTCACAAAGGACAGCTGATCATAATGGCTGTGAACAAAATAAATCAGCCGGTAAATGCAGTATTAAGGGTAAAAGGTCTTGCAAACGGAGAAGCAAGGGTTCTTTTTGAAAACCGGACTATCAGTTTCAGAAGCGGATCTGTAACTGATCAGCTGTCTGCATTTGGATCGCAGATTTACCTCATTAACATCAAACCTGAAAAACAAACTTCCGAAACTTTAAATTTGAATCTCATTAATGATGCCGGATTTGAGGATCTCTCTTCACCCGGACTGCCTTCAGCATGTTATGCAAGGCCAGGGGGTGACAGAGGTGCAACATATTTTCTCGATACACGTGATTATTTTGAGGGTAATCATTCCTTGAGAATCAGGACTCCCATGCAGGATAATAGTCTGGCTATAAGATTCTTCCCGTTTTATGTGAAAGCCGGGGCATCGTATACAATATCAATATTTGCGAAATCAGATCCTGAACAAAGAATTTTTCCTGTAACAAAAGAAGATAATGGTCGTCTATATACTGAAAAGAAGATGCCACAGTATGTGGAGGTCCTGCTTGGAGATTTTGGAAGAGCAAGGTTTATTCCTGACAAGGATTGGAAGCAGTATATCACTTTTGTTACTATTCCAGCAGATACGCTTGCCCATTTTAAGACAAACCTGATATTAAAAATGCCGGGACAGGGCGTTGCATGGTTCGACAAGGTGAGGGTGACGGAGGATAAATAGAGGTATGGGGTATGGGGTGCGGGGTGCGGGGTACGGGGTACGGGGTGCGGGGTACGGGGTACGGGGTACGGGGTACGGGGTATGGGGTTTACTTTGTTAATCTACGGTTAATGATCGGAATTTAGTGTTTTGAATGAAAAAATAAGTATAATTTTAATTCCTTATAATTAACCCGTATAATTATTCCCATGTTAAAAAATCTTTTAAAAACTGCTGTCAGGCATATACTTAAGCATTTTGGGTATAGCACACTGAATATTCTGGGTCTTACACTTGGTATTACAAGTGCTCTGTTTCTTATAATATACGTTAGCAATGAGGTTAGTTACGACCGTTATCATGAGAAAGCTGACCGAATCTACAGGGTATCTTCGAGTATTAAGGAGCCTGATGACAAATTCACCTGGATTGTTGCCCAGATTCCATTCGGACCACAGGTTGTACACGACTACCCTGAAGTTGAATCATCTGTCAGATTTATTAATATGCCAAGGGCTCTTTACAAGTTCGAAGATAAAGAGTTTAATGAAGAGAACTTCTATTTTGTTGATTCTACTCTCTTTGATATCTTTTCCTATAAAGTTTTAAAAGGCGAAGTTAAATCAGGTCTTCTTGCCCCAAAAAAAATAATCCTTACTGAAAAGATTGCCAATAAATATTTTGGAAAAACCGATCCTATTGGGAAAACGCTTACTACAGGCAATGATACTTATGAGGTTACGGGTGTAATCCAGGATGTCCCTGCTAACTCACATTTCCGGTTTGATGCAGTTGCAGCACGTAACAACATGCCAAAGCAATTGGGAAGCTGGGGTAATTTTGGCGTCTACACCTATTTGTTGTTTCCTAAGAATTTTGATGTCAAGGCATTTGAGAAAAAGATGCAAGGCATGTATGACACCTACATGAAGCCTATTTTCGGGGGGATGAATATAACAATTTCTTACAATCTGGAACCGATTACGAAGATTCATCTGTATTCCACAAATCCGGGGGAACCCGAACCAACAGGCAGTGTTACATACGTTTATATATTTGCAATAGTCGCCATATTCCTGGTTCTTATTGCGGCAATGAATTATATGAATCTTGCCACAGCCCGATCAGCCAGACGTGCACGTGAAGTCGGGCTGCGTAAGGTTGTCGGGTCCCGACGCACTCCCCTGGTACTTCAGTTCCTCTCAGAATCAATTGTTTTTACTCTTATTTCACTGGTCCTAAGCATAATACTTATAATTATACTTCTTCCAAGTTTTAATCATCTCGCCGGCAGATCATTTACTCTTAATCTCTTGTACAGTCCTGTTGTTATTCTCAGTTTCCTTGCAGTGGTTATTATTGTAGGTATTTTCGGAGGCAGCTATCCCGCATTCTTCCTCTCACGATTCAGTCCTGTTACCGTGCTGAAAGGAAGTATTACCCAGGGTTCAGCCGGAAGCTTGTTCCGTAAAATTCTTGTCGTTATACAATTTTCAGTATCGGTAATTATGATTATTTGCACACTGATCGTCTTCAAACAGCTGAATTTTATGAAAACAGCGGACCAGGGATTCGATCAGAAGAATATTTTAAGCCTTGAACTGAATGGGCCTATGATCAGAAAGTACCCTATGGTTAAACAGGCTCTGCTTGACAACCCAAACATTAAATATGTAACTGCCACAAACAGTCGTATCGGGGAAGGTTCAGGGAAGCTCATCTTTAGTGTTGAAACTGATCAGGGAATGGCCCAGAAGGGGATAAATTTTGTTGTTACGGATTATGATTTTGTTGAAACCATGGGCATTAAGATGTCTAGTGGACGCAGCTTCCAGAAAGATATGCCATCGGATACCTTAACCGCCGTTATAGTAAATGAAACATTTGTAAAGCGCATGGCATGGAAAGATCCGATAGGCAAAAAAGTGGAAGCCGGTGATGCCAGAACGCTTAGGGCAAGAGTAATTGGCGTCATGAAGGACTATCATCAGACCGGAATGTATAATGGAATAGAATCTTTGCTGATGGCATACCGTCCTCTTAATAACATAATCTATATTAAGCTGAGTGGCACAGAAACAAAACAAACTCTCACATTCATTGAGAACAAATGGAAGGAAATATTCCCTGGCCAGCCATTTACCTATAATTATCTGTCAGAAAGGTTTAACGGTCAATTTCAGGCCGATGAAAAAAGAGGACTGATATTTACAATATTCACGATTCTGGCTATTCTCATTGCTTGTCTGGGATTATTCGGGCTGGCTTCTTATATGGTCGAACAGAGAACAAAAGAGATTGGAATAAGAAAAGTATTCGGTGCAAACGAAAACATCATACTACAGCTGATTTCCAAAGACTTTCTTATTCTTGTGGCAATAGGAATTATTATTGCAGTACCTGTGGCATCTTATTTAATGACTAACTGGCTACAGAATTATGTTTACCGGACTACAATAGGAATACCATTACTTTTGATATCCGCATTTCTGACTGTTGTTATAACTTTTGTAACAATAAGTTATAAAGCATACCAGGCTGCTATCATGAATCCCGCCACCGCTCTTAAAGTTGAATAATTATAGCTACCATGTTATGAAGAAATGCTTCCTTGCTTCTGTATTGGCGTCTTTGATCATTTTGTCAGGTTGTACAAAAAATGACGTGAATATCAACTACAAAGGCAATCCTGATACTTTACATAAAAACGCATACATAAAACTGCCGCTTGGTACGGTTAAACCATTGGGATGGCTAAAGTCGCAACTGGAAGATCAGGCTTCAGGACTGACAGGCAATCTTGATGATTTCTGGCCTGATCTGGTTAATTCTGCATGGAGGGGTAAAGATGGGGAAGCCTGGGAAAGAGGGCCTTATTACCTCGATGGACTGGTGCCTCTTGCATATCTTTTAAATGATGACCATCTCATCAGCAAGGTAAAGGTCTGGATCGAACCAATTCTCACAAGCAGCAGGGATTCAGGCTGGTATGGACCGGAAAAAAACAAGGATCGTTGGCCTCTTGCTGTTGCGAATAAAGTCCTCATGCAATACTATGAAGCTACGGGAGACAAACGTGCCATAGATGTTCTGATAAAATATTTCAGATACCTGCACAATACACCTCCAGATTGGCCCGACGATGAATGGAGGGGTGAAAGGGCGATGGAAAATGCTGTTACCGGATACTGGCTTTTCAGGCAATTAAAAGAGCCGTGGATCCTTGAAACAATTGAGTCAGTACAGAAAAACAGCTCTGACTGGACTTCCTTCTATGAGAAATTTCCATGGGACTCAGCTGCTGTGGCAGAAAAAAGAATTCCGCTGAACTGGAGGAGCGGCGGAACTGCTCATGTTGTCAATAATGCTATGGCAATCAAGTATCCTGGCCTCTGGTATCAGCAATCGAAGGATGAACGGTTTAAAAAAGCTGTTTTTTCAGGCATTGAAAAATATGATAAGAACCATGGTCAGCCAGGCGGAAGGTTTTCAGGAGATGAACATCTCTCAGGAAAAAGCCCCGACAGAGGAACTGAATTATGTTCCGTAGTCGAATATATGTTTTCCCTTGAGGAACTTTACGAAATATTTGGAGACAGTAAACTGGCCGACAGGCTTGAATATCTCACCTACAATGCATTGCCCGGAACAACAACTCCTGACCTATGGGCTCACCAATACGACCAGCAGGCAAACCAGGTGCTTGTTTCAGCCGCAAAAAGAGACTGGAGTAATAACGGCGATTACTCAAACATTTACGGCCTGATGCCAAATTTTGCATGCTGCCTGGCCAATATGCACCAGGGCTGGCCGAAATTTGTGGAGAGCATGTGGATGGCTACCAACGATAATGGACTTGCACTGGTAACTTACGGACCCTCAGTAGTTAAGGCCAGAGTTGGAAAGGGTAAAGAAGTTACCATTACCGAGGAGACAAACTATCCCTTTTCAGGTTCCGTCAAACTGGTTATTAATACCGTTGGTAAAACCACATTCCCGATTGACCTGAGGATTCCAGGCTGGGCCGATTCAGCAACTGTAAAATATAAAGGAAAATCAGTGAAGCTGAAAGACGTTACAACTTATAAGTTAAAGGAAAGATGGAATGATGGTGATCAGATATTTATCGAGCTTCCAATGAAGATAAGGAGCCAGAAGGAATATAATAATTCACTGGCCGTTTTGCGAGGGCCTCTGTATTTTTCATTAAGAATTGACAAAGAATACAAGAGTGTAAAAATCAATTACGATAATTTCAGTTATAAAGGCAGTGTTGACTGGGAAATAAATCCGAAAAGTGCATGGAACTACGGATTACTTATGAATAAAGAAAACATAACCAGAGGAATCAAAGTAACGGAAAACTCCGTCGGTAAGTATCCCTTCTCTGATAAAGGAGACATGATATGGTCACCCGATTCGAATAAATATTTTACCTGGACGCAGGACGCTCCTGTGGTAATCACAGCCCGCGGGATGAAAATTCCGGGCTGGACATTAAAGGACAACTCAGCTGATCTACCGCCATTAAGTCCTGTAAAACCTGAAGGTGATCCTGAGATCATCACTCTGGTTCCATATGGATGTGCGAGGCTTCGGATTACCGAGTTTCCTGTTATGGATATTTTCCTCATGGAGGATATTATGAAACCGGGAAAGTAAAAGAAATCTACAACCCTAGCCCCATCCCCGGCTACGCTAATGACAACTTATTTTAAATCATTGGCACCAGGCGATATCGAGATCCCTCATTTGCCGAGACGGCGTGCAGGGTAACGAAATGAGGAATCTCACTGATTTTCCTGAATAGTTGTCATAACGGCTGGGATGAAAAAAAAGTTAAATAAAACCTCGGAATGGGAGCTGTCAGCAGTAAGAACAATTGAACAATATTAAATTCAAATATTAAAATTGAAGAGTAATAACAAATGGAATCAGAATTTAATCAATTCTGCATTCTGAAATCGTTTGTTCAAATGTTCTTAGTTCTAAAGCCCCTCTATACGGGGAATTTTGGGGGTTGTCCTTCATCAGATTTCAGAAGTTTTATCCAATAACCAAACCTTCTCTTCCTCAATAAGATAAGAACTAAGTCTATCGTAAACCAGAGCATGATATGAATTAAGCCAGTCAATCTCTTTCTGATCAAGTAAAGAAATATCAATCAGAGATTTATCGATATAACACAGAGAAACTGTCTCAAATTTCAGAAATTTACCGAAATCAGTTTTTTTATCCTCGGTACAAAGAATCAGGTTTTCAATTCTGATTCCATATTCGTCCTGTCTGTAAATAGCCGGTTCATCTGAAATAAGCATGCCAGGTTCGATAACAGTTTTGGTGTCAGTACCAAATCCAGGGCTGATACTCTGCGGTCCCTCATGAACATTCAGACAGAATCCGACACCATGACCTGTTCCATGACCATAATTCAGACCGTTCTCCCATAATGACCGTCTGGCAAGAAAATCGAGCTGATATCCTTTTGTGCCTGTTGGAAATTTTGCCTGTGCCAGGCTGATCATACCTTTCAAAACCAGTGTAAAATCCCGTATTTTTTGTGAAGAAGGTTTACCGGTGGATATTGTTCTTGTGATATCGGTTGTTCCATCAAGGTACTGTCCACCTGAGTCGATTAG
>Ga0302164_10000213_pt1 | contig 21743 bp, 13 predicted proteins | sample I_Fen_E3_1_FD_193500 | JGI IMG/M metagenome (GOLD analysis project Ga0302164, IMG submission 193500) | Peat permafrost microbial communities from Stordalen Mire near Abisko, Sweden - I_Fen_E3_1 | ecosystem: Environmental > Terrestrial > Soil > Wetlands > Permafrost | place: Sweden: Abisko...
CTCTTTTGTTAGCCTCATTACCGATTTTGTTCATCAGATCGCACTCTGCCTTAAGACCTTCGATAGTACCTGCCCATATATTCATGGGGAAAACAACATATTTGCAGCCCATTATTTTATGATCGTCAAATAACTTGCCCCAGGCTGCAAGTGTTCCTGCCTCATCTTTGACATCAAATTTTGCACGTGCATGGCTTGAAAGCACTTCCATACCGAATTTCTTTACCAAAGCAGCAAATTCAACAGGTTTGTAACCAGCGACCAATCCTGACGCAGCATCGTAATTAGCAAGCTCCAACACAACATAACCGTCGTCAGCAAGAGTTTTGAGCGAGCCGGGAACGTCAGATTCAAAGCCTTTTACGGAATACACTTGTACCCCCATGTGCTTTTTTGGAGCGGTAGCTCCCGAAAGCGACGAAGATGTTACTAGCAATGTCATAGCCGCCACCACAGATAAAAATAAAAAGTTTTTCATAATACTCCTTAGATTAATAAAAATAAAAATAAATATATTATATCATTTCCCCATTACTTTAAACGATCGGGTTAGAGTAAACAAAATTAATATTTTAAGCGTGAAGAAATTCATCAATAAATGTTAAAAAAGCATTACAGCTTGAGTTCCCTATGTCAATTCAGGTATAATTTATTAAAGGCAGATGAGTTTTCTCATGTTCTTAATCATTTAGATAATTTCTTTGTGCCTCTGCTAATACCCGATTCATTAAAAGCATCTATACTGAAATAATAGGTGACATCTTTATTCAATCCGGTTAATTTTATCGAATCGCTGTCATAAACCATATATGAAGTGTACAATTTGTTAATATCAGTTCCATAGTTTACAACATAACCGGTTGCCGAATTATCTTTAGTCCACTTTACAACGGCCCTTCTGGCATCAGAGGCATTGCGTTCGACAGCAAAGCCTGAAACCTCACCTGGTACCTTGCCATTCTTCTTCCCAAAAATCCTCAGGTCATATATTGAAAATTTTCCGTCAGGCACCCTGACATTCTCAATTTTAAGATATTTTGTTTTTAAGGGTTCGTCTAATTCAATGTAGTCATGACAGGCATCTAGGGTATTATTGCTTTTATCAACTACAACCTTCCATGTCTTTTGATCATTGGAAGCTAAAATCCGATAGCAATATTGCAGGCTCCTGCTTTCGGGCTTAAGCTTTGAATCATTATCGGCAAAATTTACCTGAATAGCGTTAACATAAACCTCATCGTCCAGCTGTACCGTTAACCATTCCCCCGCTGTGCCAGTATTTGCTGACCACCAGGTTCTTATATCTTCATCAAAAGCATTTTTTACCGGATAGTTATCCAATGATGAAGAGGCGCTGGCTTTTTTATTATACGACAATAACATCCAGCCTCTGAAAAGGCTTTCTTTTTCGAAATCGATCTTATGGTCAGGCATAATGGTCGGGTAGTCGCCAAAAGCGGTAAAGGTTCGTAATACACCATCTTTGTCAAAATTTGCAGGGAACAATCCGAGGCGCCGTTCAAATATATGACGTATACTGATACTCATGCTTGAAACATGCCAGTAATTCCCGTATATATCCTGGAAAGTAGAACTATGACCTGCGCCAGCTATAAAACCTCCGGGTTTATAAGAAAAGGGACTGTAGGTCTCATATTTAAAAGGGCCGGTTGGTGAGTCAGATTTATAGACTCCGTCGGCATAAGTCTTAAACTCAGTGCCTGGAGAAGCATATTGAAGGTAGTATTTCCCATTATATTTGTTCATCCACGAACCTTCGTTGTACCCGTTTTTTTCTTTCTCATTTAATTCCCCGGGATTTTCCCATCCATACAATTTCGGATTGTGTGTGATAAGAGTCTTAGGTTCAGTGACAGGCTGCATTTTTGAATCAAGTTGAACCACCCTGATAGGCTGTGATTCCTGATCTGAGCATCCCCAATATAAGTAGACCTTCCCGTCATCATCTCTGAAGAAATGAGGGTCCCATACCGGGAATGGCAGAGTCTTCTCCATTGGTTTCCAGTTGTCTTCAAATGGATTGGTAGTGTAATAAATATTTTTCTTAACCATTGATGAACCCAGGTAATAGGTAGTATCGTTAATGGTAATTACATCCGGGGCATAATCCTCAATAGGAAGGCTTTTTATTGGTATGAATTTCCAATTCAGCATATCATCAGAATTCCAGTATCCTCCGCTATGTGACGCATAAAGAAAATATTTTCCTTTATAAATGGTAATTACAGGGTCCGCCGCTTCCCTGTAAGAAAGACGACTGGAGGTCTGGAAACGATAATTGAGGTTCATTGGATTACAGAATGTTTTCTCTTTATCCGTCAGAAAGGAGAAATTCAGTAATGTAATCAGGATAAATAAGACAATAATTTTTTTCATAGACAAAAGGTAAATAAAGATTAATCTCCGAAAACACGAATTTAGGTATTTCTATTACAGAACCTTACCTTTATCAATATTAAAAAGGATATTTATGAAAAACCTATTTATCTCACTTTTCCTGAGCTCATCTCTTCTCGCAAGTGCTTCTAGTGTACAACGCACCGATCAGGTCGAAACCAGCGGCCAGGTTATACATATCCGGAAAGTGTACAAAACAGTAGACACATTTCAACTTAAAATTGATATTTTTTATACAAAACTGTCATTTGAAAGAGAAAATAATACTGCTATTGTTTTCTATCATGGAGGTGGATGGGCCTATGGCACACCGAGTGAGTTTTTTACAACCTGTGAAAGATACGCAAAGATGGGAATTGTGACTTTTGCTGTAGATTATCGTTTGTCAATTGAAAATGGGGTAACCCCAAGTAAAACGATCAGCCCGATCGAATCAGTAATGGATGCAAAATCGGCAATGCGCTGGGTTAGGGGGAACGCACGAAAATTCCATATTGATCAAAATAAAATAGTAGCAGCCGGTCAGTCTGCGGGAGGTCATCTGGCATTGTGCACAGCTATGATTGATGATTATAACGATAAATCAGATAATCTTGGTATAAGCTGCTCCCCGAATGCAGTTCTGTTGTTTTCAGCATGTGTAAATGCAGTGGAGGGCTGGTGTGACCGCTTGCTGGCTGATCGCAGGAATAAAATATGGAGCATCTCTCCGGCCCATAATATAAGAGCAGGATTACCTCCAATGATCGAATTTCATGGCACTGATGATGAACAGGTTCCTAAATGGACTGTTCAATTCTTCGAAGATGCGATGAAAAAGGAAGGTAATTATTTTGAACTGCATATGTATGAGGGAAGGAAACATTATCTGGGGGATGGAAACCCAAAATATTCACGCTATTATGATGATGAAATACTTAAGCTTGCAGATGATTTTCTTCGAAAATATCATCTTTTAGATTAATCTTCCTTCAATTTTTTAAATTTTTACAAAGGAGATGTCAGAATCTGAAAGCAGGAGCCATTCGGTCCTGCTCTGTTTTTGGTATACCGATAGAATTGGCATATTTTCTCCAATCACTTACAACAAATCTGACTTCATTAAGAATTTTGTCCATCACAGTTCTATCTAACATAAAGAATTCTCCGACACTTCTTGCCAAATCAAAATCCAATGCATTATTATCGGTATCAATATTAAGTGCAAGCCCGTGCTTATCGATCGATGGATTGACATCAAATGCCGGAGACAATCTCCATCCTTTTTCTGAAAGGACAAAACCATGATTCCTTAAATGATCATCCGTATTTGAAATTGAAATATTAAAAACAATCCTCCTCCATAACTGATGCAGATCTTCTTCATTTGATGCCCCTGAAAACTTAATAAACTCAGCTATTTCAAGATAACTTGCTTTATTATCTCTCAAGTTATCTTCTGAGTTACCAGTCATCGTCATTGCTGAAGCAAAATGAATCCTCTCTTTTTTAATTCGATCAAATCTTTTCGTGAGGAAGGTATTATATTTTCCAGTAATTTTTGATATGCCCGAATTGATCATATTTATGCCAGTTTTGGTGGCCATTCGGTAGGCAAGGAATTCCCATGCACCTTTATCAATAGTATCATTTCTTGAGGGAAATTTTGCTATCCAATAATCATTTGACCTGTCAGTGAAGTTTGCTTTTGGACGTGTTCCTCCTAAAGAAGTTCCCGGTGCAATCAACATGAGAATCCAATCACTGATATTTTCATCATCCTCATCCGACTCAATAACATTTACAGCTTTTTGTAATTCACCTAATGAAGTCCATTGTGGAGCTGTTGCAGCTGATGCAACATCTAAAAATGGTCCTTCAGGATCCAGCTTAAATCTTAATGCCCCCATCCTGCTTTCATCAAATACTCCAAGCAAATAATCGATATCATGAAGTATTTTGGGTTCTCTCCCCTCCTCTTTTGCTCTTTGAGGTTCTCTTCTCTGCATTAACGTCTTACCCCATGAATCGGGCATTGAGTCAAGAAAGATTCCGAAATTATCTTTATTATTGGGAAATTGAGGACCGGAGTACCATCCCAGATCCGGATCAATAAGTAATTGTTCATGCGATGAGATCCAATCTTTGTCATATTCAAAACTGAAAGACTTCCTCCCTTTGCCAAAATGAGCTGAAAGTATTCCAATGCACTTTGGTACTTGCATACCCAGCCAATGAGCATATACCCCGATATCTATTTTTGATTTATCCATACTACTTTTCTCCTAATAATTTAAGATCCTGAAGCTTCCTGCCAAACTCATCATCGGTAGCTATCTTCAAAAAGTCATCTTGTAATCCAAGCACTCGCAGTACATTAAAATATGCACCCAGAGATACTCCGGAATCACCTTTTTCAACCCGGACCAGGGTTGAACGATCAATTCGAGCTCTCTCGGAAACGCGAATAGAGGTTAGACCTCTTCTCTTTCTCGCCAATTTAATGTTCTCTCCTACTTTTTCAAGTATTTTCTGATGTTTTGGGAAAAGTACTTGTTTCTTCGATTTCATAATAAATGTGGTATATTATCCACAAATATAACCTTAATGTGGATAATATGCAACATTATTACAATTATTCTTAAATTCATCTTGTCTATTAATTCGACATTTTACGCTACCTTGAATGAAACCAACTCAAAGAAGTTGTCAAGACTTTCCGCAAATACGTTAGGAGGCTTCTAATTTTAAAGTCTTAAACCTTTAAAGTCAAAAGGGATTTGATAAGAAAAGTTCCGATTCAGGAACTATTGTAACAGATTATAAGTGCAACTCGCAGACTAAATCTTACTCTAAGTGCGTGCGGACGAAGTAGAGACATCTTCTAAAGATTACTTTATAGCGATTACCGCACTTGATGGTCCTGTCAAATGCATTACAGATGTTTCAATGAATCCGGCATCTTTGGCCCATGCATTAAAATCAGCAGCAGTAAAATCATACCCTTCGGCAGTTTCTATAAGCATATTAAGAGACATCATTAAACCAAACGCGTTTTCACGTCTTTCATCATCAATAATATTTTCAATAACTATGAAAGCCCCTCCTTTTGGCAAAGCGTCATATGCCTTGCTTATAAGTTTTTTCTTATCCTCAGTACCCCAACCATGCAGGATATTCCCCATTGTAATAACATCTGCTTGAGGAAATGATTCTTTGAAAAAATCTCCTGACTGTATCTTTACCCTTGAGGACAATCCCATTTTACTCATATTTTCGAGAGCAATTGGAAATACAGGAGGAAGGTCAAAAGATATGCATTTCATATTAGGATTGTTTAACGCCACCTGAGAAGATAATTGTCCGCCTGCGCCACCAATGTCGCATAATGTACTGTATTTCGAAAAATCAAAATCCCTGGCAAATTTTATAAAATTACCTGTCTGGATACCACCCATGGCGTTTACAAATTCGCGCGTTTTGTCAATATCTGAATAGATTTCTTCAAATAGCGGTTTTCTGCCAGTCCTGATTTCATTTTGAGGAGTACCTGTTCTTAACCCTTCCTCAAGGAAATTCCAGAATGGATACAATCTATTATTTGCCATTTCAAGAATTCCTCCTGCATATGAAAGTTTATTTTTGTCAAGAAAAAGATCGGTATCTGCAGAATTAGAATAGACGGCAGTGCCTCTAATCCCTCTTCTTTGCAAAAATCCCAATGCAACCAATGTATCTAAAAAATCATACAGAGCTCTTCCGTTTAAACATAACTCATATTTTATTTGCTTTGCTGATAAAGGTCTAATTGCCAGAAGTGAAAAAAGGTCTAGTTTTACAGCTGTTAATAATGTTTTGGAAGCAAAGAATCCCATCCCGATTTGCATTATATGTGACGGATCTACTTTCTTTTCCTCTTGTACTTTAATATCAGATATTGTTTTCATAAGTATTTCTATTTAAGTTAATAATGACTTTGTTCATTATAGTATTTCAAAGAATATATGTTTCATTAAACCAAATGGATTGTCTGTTTCTTGTGCTTATATAGATTAATTCTAAATAAACAACCTCTTTGGTTAAAGGTTCACTTTGATTTTCTATACAGTGATAGTAATTTGAAGCTTAAAAGATTATTCAACCGACTGCAGCTTATAAAGGTTAGGTGTACCTAAGTTAAACAGAGGTCAAAATAAACCTCTTTATTATTGTTCGGATTTCCCAAAACCTCACTGGCATCAGGGATAAATGGTATGGGTAAAGTGAATGGAGTGGCAGCAGATAAAGTCAGATATTATTCTGAATCTTAACTTGTCAAATTTTTGTAGATCTTTACATATCTGATTAACAAAATATTTTAAACCAATGCTGAAAAAATTTATCCCATTTGAAATCCTGGAAAAATTCATGGTGAATGTTATGGTAAAGGCAGGCATTCCTGAAGAAGATGCTAAAATAATTGAAGATGCATTGCTTCAGGCGGACAAATTTGGATTTGACTCCCATGGAGTAAACAGGCTAAAGAGCATATATCTTGATCGTATTAAAGAGGGTATACTAAATCCGGTAACAAATTATAAAATCATTAAAGAGGGGCCTACTACGGCCGTCATAGATGGTCAAAATGGAATGGGTCACGTTATATCCTACCATGCCATGAGACTTGCTATTGAAAAGGCCAAAAAATATGGCATGGGTATGGTAACTGTGCGTAATTCGAGTCACTTTGGCTTTGCCGGATATTATCCGTTGATGGCCGTGCGGGAAAATATGATTGGCATTACGGGTACTAACGCGCGTCCTTCCATTGCCCCGACTTTTGGTGTGGAAAACATGCTGGGGACTAATCCTATGACCTTTGGTATTCCAAGCGATGAATTCTTTCCATTTTTGCTTGATTGCGCCACCTCAATTACTCAAAGAGGAAAAATAGAACTTTACGCAAGGGAAGGAAAGGATTTACCTAAAGGATGGGTAATTGATGCGAATGGTGATAGTAAAACCAATTCGTCCGAAGTGCTTAAAGATCTTATCGCAGGTAATGCTGCACTTACTCCGCTCGGTGGGGTGGGCGAGGAAACCGGAGGCTACAAGGGTTACGGATATGCAACAGTTGTAGAGATCCTTTCGTCAGCTTTGCAGCAAGGCGCTTTCCTGAAGATGCTCATAGGTTCCAAAGACGGAAAGAAAATACCCTATAGTATTGGTCATTTCTTTATTGTTATAGATATCAGTGCTTTTACTGATCCTGAAGATTTTAAAAAGACCACTGGAAATATCCTGCGTGAATTAAGGGCTTCGAAGAAAATGGCCGGTCAAACCCGTATTTATACCGCCGGCGAAAAAGAATATGATACCTGGCTTGAAAGAAAAGATAAAGGTGTACCATTTAACGATGAACTCCTGGAGGAATTCAGGGGATTATGTAAGATATATGAACAGAAGGAATATCTGTCATATTTTGAAGGATGATATAATCAAAACAATAAATATATCTGTATGAAACATAATCATTGCCTCATTTTGTTATTTTCCAGTGTTTTACTCTGGGTTACCCTTTTGGGTAATGCACAAACTTCGTTTGGAAAGGCAAAATTGTTAAATGATGGATGGTTATTTCAGCTTAAGGACGAAGACGATGCTTTTAAACCTGATTTTAACGATAGTACCTGGAGGAAGTTGGATTTACCCCACGACTGGAGTATAGAAGGTGAATTAAGTCCTACCCTCGCGAGCTGTACAGGATATTTACCTGGTGGAATTGGCTGGTATCGTAAAAAGCTGGACATTCCCCGTGAACTAAACGGGAAGAAAGTATTTATCTATTTTGAGGGTGTATATAATCGCAGCTCAGTATATATTAACGGGCAATTATTGGGAAATCGCCCTAACGGATACGTTTCATTTGCATATGATCTGACCCCATATCTGAAGGTCGGAGAGTCCAATGTTCTTGCTGTCAGAGTGGATCATAGCCGATATGCTGATTCGCGATGGTACACCGGTTCCGGTATCTACAGAAATGTATATCTGATAACATCCGACAATGTGCATTTTGATTTATGGGGAGTAACTTATCAAACCAGAGAAGTGACAGATAAGGAAGCAGCTGTTCAGATACAGGTAAATGTAATAAATGAGACACTATCTGAAGTCGATGCTAAAGTGGTGATGCGATGGTTTGATCTGTCAGGTAAGATGGTAGCACAGCAATCCCAAAAAAAGAAGCTTCCGGCCGGTGTGTTAAGTAAATTTTCTTCTGTTCTGACTGTGAAGAATCCACGGTTATGGAATACTGAGTCTCCCTATTTGTATCAGCTGAAAACATTGTTGTATGTTGAAGGAAAATTAGTGGACCAGTCAGAATGCAAGACCGGAATCAGGACTTTGAAATTCGACGCCAACAGGGGATTTGCTTTAAACGGTAAATGGATAAAAATGAAAGGGGTTTGTATTCATCACGATGCGGGGGTATTGGGCTCGGCAGTTCCGCGAGAGGTATGGGAGCGTCGGTTAAAAATATTAAAATCTCTGGGATGCAATGCCATACGCATGAGTCATAATCTGCAGGCACCGGATGTTTATGAATTGTGTGACGAACTGGGTTTATTAATTATGGATGAAGGGTTTGATGAATTTGAATTTCCAAAAAAGAAATGGATTGCCGGATGGAATGTTGGGGAACCTGGTTTTGATGGCACATTTGACTTTTTTGACGAATGGTGTGTAATGGATATTTCAACTATGGTACTACGAGATAGAAATCATCCATCTGTGGTGATGTGGAGCCTCGGAAATGAAGTGGACTATCCAAACGATCCTTATTCACATCCAATCCTCGCAGGAAGCGAATTTAATCAACCCGTAAGCGGAGGGTATGATCCGAAGAGACCCAGCGCGAACCGACTGGGACCAATCGGTAAGAAACTTTCCGCAGCAATTCGTGCCATTGATACTTCCCGGGTGATAACCGGTGCTCTTGCTGGCGTTGTAATGACTAATGAAACTGACTATCCCAAATATCTTGATGTGGTTGGATACAATTACACTGAGAACCGTTATGCTATGGATCATAAAAAATTTCCCGCCAGAATAATATATGGAAGTGAAAATGGTCATAGCTATGCTTCCTGGAAAGCTGTTCGCGATAATGACTATATTTTTGGCCAGTTTATCTGGACAGGTATAGATTATCTGGGAGAATCGCTTTCCTGGCCGTCACGTGGATTTAATTCCGGTATGATAGACTTAGCAGGATTTATGAAACCGATAGGATATTACCGAATGGCGATGTGGTCAGAAACTCCCATGACTTATATTGGAACTTATCGTCTGACAAACGGAAACCGGAGGGAATTGTCTGATTCGGCTCTGCCCCTTTGGAATTATTCTGCAGGTGATACAATCCGCGTGGTGTGCTATACAAACTGTTCTCAATCTCAATTGAGTTTAAATGGCGAAACGGTCGGATCCCCTAAAAATTATGATAATAATCTGGGTATTATTTCGTGGGATATACCCTATAAGCCAGGTAAACTACAGGTTGTCGGGTTGAAGGAGGGAAAAGAGGTTGCCCGGTATTCAGTTCAAACCTCGGGACGATCACAAACAATAATTGCTACACCCGATAAAATGCATTTGTCACGGAATAAAGATCTGGTCCATATAACCATCCAGATCGCTGATAATAATGGAATTCCTGTAATGCTGGCAGATGATGAAGTTACCTGTACTATCTCGGGACCTGCACGTCTGCTGGGCCTGGAAAGTGCAAGCAATACAGACATGACAAGTAATCGGAATAATTCACGCCGTGTTTATAATGGAAGAATGCTTGCTTACATTCAAACTACCGGAGATGCAGGGGCAATTGAGATTACTTTTACAGCTCCCTGGCTGACCTCGGGTAAAGTTACTTTACATGCAGATTAAGAAGCAGTTAAAATGAAGAGAACAGTATATTAGTAATTTAATCTGCCTCAGTTTTTGAATGTTTCCTCTTCATTAAAAAATAAACCGGGATACCTGAAAATATGAGGATCAAGCCTATTGCAGCTTCGCGGGGCCTGGTAATAATAGTATTGAAAAACAGGCCGATACAAAACAAAATAAATATAGCCGGGACTACAGGATATCCCCACACTTTATACGGTCTGTGAGCTTCCGGCATTCTGCGTCGCAGAATGAATACACCAAGAGTAGTGGCTCCGTAGAAAATATAAACGGCAAAAATTATCATATCGGTCAGCTGATCGAATGTTCCTGAAAGAACCAGCACAGAAGCCCAAATGCCCTGCCATAACAGCGAGTTGGATGGAACATTGGCATTGTTAATTTTCGCTATGCCACGAAAGAAAAGCTTTTCCCGTGCCATAGCATAATATGGGCGGGCTCCTGTAAGTATACTGGCGTTGGTACATCCCAGAGTTGTAACGAGTATTAATAACGAAATAAAAAGTACTCCTCCTGTTCCCCAGAATGTTCTTACTGCCTCAACTGCCGCAATCTGATTGCCTGATTCGTGAATGTGAACAAGTTGTGGAATTGATAAAAGAGTCAGGTAAGTCGCATTGACAAGAAGATAAATGAATATTACAATAAAGACACCGGTTACAATTCCTTTCGGGATGTTTTTTGTCGGGTCTTTAACCTCTCCTCCTATAAAGCCAACAGAAACCCATCCCTGGTATGCCCAGAATGCAGCCAGCATTGCGGTATAAAAGGCAGATAAAGTAACGGTTCCGCTTGTCAGGTCTTTAAAGTTCATAAAATTCGCAGGTCTGGTTGATATGCTGCCCAATCCAAAAATTACAATCGTAAGCAGACCCAGGAATACCAGTAACATAATAACTTTACTTACACCAGCTCCGCTTTTTAAACCGGAGATGTTCAGTCCTGTTAATATTAAAATCAGCAGAATAGCTGTCAGTTTTACTCCGAAATCCTGAAAAGGGAAAAAGACACCTCCTATCGTAAAATGTTGGAGAGAGATGAAAATGGACGGAATAGTGATGATACTGTTCAGTGATTGTGCAAAAACATAGGCGAGAGAAGAGATCGTTGCTGTCTGAATGACTGTAAACAGGGACCATCCGTATATAAATGAAAAAAAACGGTTGTAAATCTTTTTAAGATAAATAAATTCACCTCCCGTATCGGCCAGCATTCCTGCAACTTCCGCATTGCTCAGTGCTCCGAAGAGAGTGATTATGCCACCGACAATCCATGCTACAAGTATCCATAATGAAGAGTGAAGTTCTGCAGCCATCGGAGCAATTTTTTTATATACTCCTGATCCGATGATATTTGCAACTACAAAAATTACAACATACCCCACCCCCAGGGTACGTACAAGGTTTCTTTGATTAGCCATACAGAAGCATTTAATTCCTCAAGATCACAATGTAATAATTTATTCAGGAATCTGTAAAACAATGGGGCTTCCATTAATCAAATATTACTCTTTAATTGAATTCATCATCAATAAATGAAAGTTAAGATTAATTACTTTAAGAAGCTAGCTGGTCTTAAACTTCATTCTCTCCTCTTTACAGATATACTGTATTGCCCATTTACCCGTTTGACCTGCCGGCGGCAATCCTCCTCCAGGAGATAGCCATTGCCCTGCCATATAAAACTTCTTTAAACCTGGAATTTCGGCACTGATGTTATTCATAAGGTTTTTACTTGTCGGCATGAATCCTTCATATGATCCTTTCCAAACTCCTGTATGTGTCACATCTGTTACCGGTGTTGCAACATCACATATATCAATATTGGCAGAAATGCCCGGATAACGCTTTTCGAGAATTGCTCTTGCATCCTTTTCTATCTGTTTTTTTTCATTTTTATATTTAACTGAATCAATATCCTTCCATAACTCCCATGGTGAATCAAAACGTATCACAATGACCGACTTTCCTTCAGGGGCCATGGTTGGATCAAAACAATAATTCATGATTGAGTAACCTCTGGAGGTTTTGGTCTCTCCTATTTTCTGATCATTAATGATCCATGTCTCAAGCGGATTTTCTGACATTATTATTTTATTTATACCAAACGATACCTGCACAATTGGAGTAAATAATTTCCAATTCTCATATGCATTTGATATTTTCTTATTCAGGTATTTCCCTTCAAGCATATTAAATATGGTGGAATGACCGTCAGCTGCACTGATTACATAATCAGCTTTAATCTCGTTTCCATCGGAAAGAATGACACCTTTTGCATTATTATTCTCCACTACAATTTTTGTGACTCTTGATCTTGACCTGAGTATACCTCCAAGCTCAAGGTATTTGTTTGTCATTCGCTGTGCAAGAGGTAAGGAACCACCTATCAGATAACCTGCATTCTTCTGGTTAAACCATGCGAACATCATTATAAATGCAAGAGCAGAAAAATCACCCTCGCCAAATATGCTGTTAAGGAAGTATTTCAGAGACTCGTTTTCAAATCCCAACTTCCTGAAATATTCATCACAGCTTTCACGGCCATGTTTCATAAAAAGGATCATAACAGGCATCATACTGAACATTGAAGTGACAGTATTTCCGAATTCTCTGAATCCGGGCGGATCAGAATAGGGCTGAAGAAAAGCAGATTTCCTCATGTCGGAGCACATCCTTTTAATCCTCTTTGAATCCTCCGGGGCAAAATTGCATAAATAGTTTTCCCATTTATTAAGATTCGTATAAAGGATGAACTCCCTCCCATCGGCAGCAAATAGTTTTGTATGCACTTCATGATCAATTATTTCGACACTGTCATTTATGGCATTGGTCTCCTTCCAGATGTCATTGAACGGACCTTTTCTGGTACCTACCAGCCAATGAAGACAGTAATCAAATCTGTAGCCTTTCCGGTCCCATGCGGTACATTGTCCTCCTGTAATGGAGTGCATTTCAATAATTTCAGTATCAAATCCATTTAACCTGGCATAAATTCCGGCAGATAATCCTGCAACTCCGCCTCCAATAATTACAATTTTTTTACTCATCTGATTTCATTTTAATAAGTTCAAATAAATATAATCAGTCTATAAGTTACTGGCAAAGAAATATTAGTTATAATCCTCAGCAAAATAAAAATCGGTGTACTGAGGAAAAAGGCAGGTGAATGACAGTAAGATTTAAATATTTGAACTGATTGCAACATATAACTGTCAATTGTATTCATTACTTGCTTTTATTGTTCCAAACTCCAATAGAAACTATATTGGTATTATCAACGATTTCATTCATTGAAAACATTGTACAAGACTTGTGGATATGAAGGTGTTTGACTTATTTTGTACGATTGCTATATGATACAGCTAAATTAAAGCACATCAAAAATGATATCTGAGAAAGGCATATTTCAGCGAACAGAACTATTGTTAGGAAGAGAAATAATGTCGGAAATCGCATCGAAGAAGGTAATAATCTTCGGATTAGGTGGCGTTGGAAGCTGGTGCGCTGAAAGCCTGGTAAGGTCGGGTATTCGTCATCTGACTATTGTTGATTCCGACAGGATCTGTGTAACCAACATTAACAGGCAACTACATGCTACCACTCAAACGGTTGGGGAAGTTAAGACCGATGCTCTGAAAAAACGATTGCTTGAGATTAACCCTTATGCAAATATCAACGATATCCAGAAAATATATAACCTGCGAAACAATGATTTTTTTAATCTCGGTCAGTATGATTATATTATTGATGCAATCGATAGTCTGTCAAGTAAAATCACTCTCATAAGGAATGCTACACGTACCGGTGCAAAGCTTTTCTCATCAATGGGCGCTTCCATGAAAATAGACCCTACAAGAATAAAGGTGGCGGAATTCTGGGAAGTCAAAGGGTGTCCACTGGGTTCGAAAGTCAGAAAAAAGATCAGAAAAGGAGATTTGCCTGCCAAGGAATTCTTATGCGTTTATAGTGAAGAACTGATTGAATTGAAGGGATCGTGGTCAACATGTGGCACTGATAAATGCCTGTGCCCCAAGACTAAAGATGCTCCCGGTGACGCTGATCTGGCTGATCATGAATGGTGCAGCCAGAAAGCAGTTATAAACGGTACTGTAGCTCACATTACAGCCATTTTCGGATTTACACTTGCAGGACTTGTATTACAGGATATTTACAACAACAATAATAAAATGAATACAAAGTTTGGCTGATTTTACCATATATATATTATTATCTGATTGTTTCAGCTATTGATTCTTTATTCAATTTTTTTATTGAACATTTTATCTGAGGTCCCTCTCAATCAAAAGGTAATTATTTGGTTCTGATATTCAACTGTAGGTAGCATATTAAAAATAAGTCCCTTGCATATCAGCTATGTCAAGGGACTTTTGTTCAGGAAAGATTGCTAATATATAGATCAGGTTATCATCATATAATGCTTAATTGTCATAAACCATACTCTTGAGCTGGCTGGTTCTGCTGAATTAACTATTGGCTGTTTTTAATAAATTTTTTCGTTACTATTATATCTTTGTCTTTAACGATCATCACATAGATACCAGCTTTACTGCCAGACAGATCAAATTGTTTTGTGATCTCTTCTTTTAATACCGGTCCGTTATAAACCTGTTTCCCCGCTAAATCTGTAATAACTATTTCACTTTTTTCGTTCTTAAGCGGACTTACAAATTCAATCGAGAAATGACCATCATTTGGATTTGGATAAAGATTAATCATATCCGAATTAGCGTCATATTTAACCTTTACACCTACTATAAATTCGACAGGAGATGAGATAGTAGTGTCATTTAAATTGTCTGTTGCAATTGCTGTTATCTTATAAGTCCCTGCAGCAACATCTTTCCACGTAAATGTATACGGAGCTGAAGACATTTCGACAAGCTTAACAGCTCCATTGTAGATTTCAACTTTACTTATAGATCCATCAGGATCTGAGGCAGTAGCATCGATCTCAATAGAAGAAAGATTGTCATAATTATTTCCTTTACGTGGGTTTGAGATCTTGATCATTGGATGCTTATTTGTTGCGTATGTACCATTATTAACAGTAATTGGGATTGCAGATGAAGTGGTTTTCGCATTTTTATTGTCAGTAGCAATAACCGTTAAAGAGTAACTCCCTGAAGCAACATTGTTCCATGTAAATGAATAGGGAGCTGAAGAAAATGACCCTATTTTAGTACTGCCACTGTAGAACTCCACCATACTTATGGAACCATCGGTGTCCGATGCATTGGCAGTAATTGTTATGGTCGCCGGAGATGTAAATGAGCTGTTTATAACCGGTGATGTTATAACAACTGTAGGAGCAATATTAATACAATTATTAGTAACCGGTTGGTTGCTGATACTAGCTGCTATTCCAGCTGAGGATGTCTGTAAAAAATTAAATGAGGGCTTTATATATGATACTGTAATAACATCTCCATAAACAATTGGACTTGAAAGTGTTAACTGTACTTTGGTACCGGAAATAACAACTGTACTAACTGTCCTGGCTGCCGAATTGACAAGAACTGAAAAAGAGGAAACAGCAGGTACAATATTGGCAAGAGTAAGATTATAAGTCATTTCCAGAAGTGATGGTTTTGCATTAGCAACAGCTGCACTGGCATAAACCGGATTGATAGAATTGACTCCATTGGTTACTGCCTGAGCGCTTATAGTAGCTGCCTGATCACCTGTCGTCGTTTGCAATGGATTGGATGAAGGCTTAGTATATGATATAGTTACAACATCACCATAAACAACAGGACTAGCAAGTGTCAACTGAACTTTGATACCGGAAATAACAACTGTGCTAACCGTCCTGGCTGCAGAATTGACAAGAACTGAAAAAGAAGAAACAGCAGGTACAATATTGGCAAGAGTAAGATTATAAGTCATTTCCAGAAGTGATGGTGTTGAATTAGCAATAGCTGCACTGGCATATACCGGATTGATAGAATTGACTCCATTGGTAACTGCCTGAGCACTTATAGTAGCTGCCTGACCACCTGCTGTCGTTTGCAATGGATTGGATGAAGGTTTAATATATGATACTGTCACCACATCACCATATACAACAGGACTTGCAAGTGTCAACTGAACTTTTATACCGGAAATAACAACTGTACTAACTGTCCTGGCTGCAGAATTGACAAGAACTGAAAAAGAAGAAACAGCAGGTACAATATTGGCAAGAGTAAGATTATAAGTCATTTCCAGAAGTGATGGTGTTGCATTAGCAATAGCTGCACTGGCATAAACCGGATTGATAGAATTGACTCCATTGGTTACTGCCTGAGCACCTATAGTTGCTGCCTGACCACCTGCTGTCGTTTGTAATGGATTGGATGAAGGCTTAGTATATGATACAGTTACAACATCACCATAAACAACAGGACTTGCAAGTGTCAACTGAACTTTGATACCGGAAATAACAACTGTGCTAACTGTTCTGGCTGCTGAATTGACAAGAACTGAAAAAGAGGAAACAGCAGGTACAATATTGGCAAGAGTAAGATTATAAGTCATTTCCAGAAGTGACGGAGTTGCATTGGCAACTGCCGAACTGACATAAACCGGAATTATAGCAGCAACGTTATTCGTAACTGTCTGAGCACCTATAGTTGCTGACTGACCACCTGCTGCCGTCTGCAATGGATTGGAAACAGGAGCAGTGTAAGAGACAGTCACAATGTCACCATAGACAATTGCACCAGCTAAGGTCAATTGAACAATGCTACCTGCGATTGTAACTGAATTTATGGACCTGCCCACAGAATTAACCTGAACATTAAATGCTGAAACAGCAGGGACTACATTAGTCAGACTTAGATTATACACCATTTGAATAACTGCAGGTGTGGCATTTGCAACAAGGGAACTTTGATAAACCGGTGCCACCGGTGCTGAAGAAGCCGAACCGCTTTCGAAGGCTCCAATGCTTGGAGGATTCTTCCAGGAGTTTCCATTATAATCCGTTGTCAGACCAACATCTATCCCCTTTCCGATGGCTGGCGATGAACTCTGCAAATGAAAATCAGTTGATGACACAAACAGGGGATCAACTTTAAGGTTATTCTGATTAACGTAATTAGTATAAGCGATACTGCCTGCCGCGGCATTACTGTTTCCATTGTTATAAAAAATATTATTTTCAATAGAGACGTTACTACCTGAACCGGAAGTACCATTTTGTACAGGTCCCTGGTCAAAACCTTCTATAATATTATTTCTTACACTGAAGTTTGATGCATTACCATAAGGCAATTGAATGCCATAAGCAGTTGAAGTAGAGGTGCTGGCAATTATGACATTATTCCATATATTCCAATTGGTGACAGTATTTGAAAGGTCACTCATCGGATAAGGAGTAAACCTGAGAGCCCATCCTTTACCATTAATATTTGTACCCAAATTTTCAAACAGGTTTGAATAGATATATAAGTCCTTCATCGTGAAACCGGTACTGCAACTTACATATATTGCCATTGACAGGTTCTTGAAATGATTCCTGTAAATATTGGATCTTTCAAAATTTGATTCGAAACGTATGCCAACATCTCCTTCAGTATCCAATGCCGGACTCTGGGTATCAAATCCCATGGTATTATCATGTATATCCCAGGCAAATGCATAAGTGCCTTTTGATGATCCACACAGATCCCAGGCACCTTTACACGTATTGCCATAGAGTTCCATTCCTCCTAATGAGTTGTGGGATTCTAAAATAAAGCCCCATGAATTAGTGGGTTCCGGTCCTGCAGCAGGCGCTGTCGTCAGAATATTATTATATATCTTAACCCCTTTATTATACCCTTCACTATAATATTTTAAAGGATATCCGTTTAATCCTGCTCCACGGCCAGTCTGTGTTATAGTATTATTATAGATAAGCAATCCACTTTGTCCCCCAAACATTACACAGCCTTCACCATTATCATGTGCTGATACATAATGGGAGCAATTGGTTACTATATTATCATGAAATTCATTTCCGGTGGCGAATGTTCCTGGAGCTTTCGACAAATATCCGGCTCCACCGTTAAATACAATTCCTTGTGCGACAAAATCTTCAAATGTACAATTATAAATTTTTACGTTACTTCTTCCATTTATAACTATAGCAGCCCATCCTACCATTCCTCCGCTCATCTTAATATTTGAAATATGTTGATTGCCACTTGAACCTTCTGATGAATTTAATACTAGAGTATATGAAAACTCAGGAGAAAGACTAAAGGTAATCAGTGAAGTTACGCCGTCACCCTCAATGCTTACACCAAGGGCTAATTGACATGCTGATGTTATTGCATAAGTTCCGGCAGTGACATGAATAATATCACCTGAAGAAGTTGCTTTTGAACATGCATAGGAGAGTGTCTTCCACGGTGAACTTGCTGATCCATTTCCTGAAGCATCACTTCCAGTGGTTGCCATGTAATAGGTTGTCGCATTAACGGAAACAGAAGCCCATAGCAATAGCAGTATAAGCGCATTTCTCATATCTTTTAGCTTTTGACGAATGATCAGTTATTGATGACTAACACATGATTTTATACGATGAATATGCGTTATTGTTACACTAAAAGATTAGATTTTTTATCTATTTTTCTGATTATAGTACCTTCGATATCACAAAATCCTGAATGTTAAGTCTATACTTAGCTATAACGAAACAGATTTTTATATAGAATTTTGCATAATAAGGTGCATCGGGTTATGTAAAAAGCCGGATGATCTGTTATTTTAAAAGGATGCTCTCTCTTAAATAAAGATGAATTTAAATTTTCCGGAATAGATCAGAATTTTAGATAATCAATATTAAACCCTTAAATTTGAATATATCGACTGTTTTTAATTAGGCATAAAACGGCGTTCAATCAGTTGAAAAATCAACAAAACCTTCATTTTTTTTGTTTTATCATTCAGATCAAGGAAAAAGGAGGCAAAAATGCATGATTTTTTATGTCCAAAATGCAGGGAATACCTTAGGGTAGGAGAGAATATCATCTTCAAAGTGAAAAACAGCAGGAAACAGTACGCTCTTCTTCTGTTAAGCCCAAAGATCGGCAATTATACAAGCCACAAACATCGTACATTCGAAATACAAACAGGTGAATCTCTCGAGTATTACTGTCCTCTATGCAATGCATCCCTTATTTCAGAGATCCATAAAAACCTTGCACATGTTATAATGTTGGATGAGACAGGAATCAGCCATGACGTCTATTTTTCTCAGATAGTAGGAGAACACAGCACATTCGAAACAGATGGTGAATCTGTACATGTTGCCGGAGAAGATGCAGGCCGATACACTTATTTCAAAATCGGAGATAAATTCAGGAAGTACTTTTAATTATTCAATATTGATATGTTTTTATAATTTTGCAAATTATAAATCGAACTAACTTTATACATGTAATTATGAAAACGAAATCAATTCTTTCAGGACTCTCCCTGCTATTCTTACTACCGGCTTTTACAATATATGCACAGAAAGCAGAATTTTCCGGTGAATGGAAATTAAACAAGGAAAAAACCGTACTTGCTGATAACCAATTATTTCTTTCCGGTATTACCATTCAACTTAAATCAGACAGTCTGCTTACGAAGCGTGTTTATGAAAATGGGAATGGCGAAGAGTATCCTTTTGATGAGAATCTTTCGTTGGATGGTAAGGATTGTAAGATCGTTATTTTTGATATGCCAAGAACATCAAAGGCTACCCGTTCTGATACAGACGGATCAATTACAATCGAATCAGCAACCACGATTAATGGCAATAATGGGATGGAAGACATGACAGCCAAAGAAACCTGGAAAGTTGAAAATGAAGGAAAAATTCTATCTGTGGAATTTTCGAACAAGATGTCGGGGAATGAAACAACAGGAAAATACTATTACGATAAAGTAAAATAGTCATTTAATCGGGCTGAAATTCCCAAAAGAAGGATCTCTGTTTAAGTCAGAATTATTTTAGTTTAATTTCCTGCTCATTTACATTCCAACCTGAGATTCTGATTGTCGGATTCTTGCCACCTAGTTTTATAACCGGACAACTTACAGAAACAGTTGCAGTTTCGGAAGGAGCCAGAGTAAAATAATTTGCAGTCCAGTAACTTGGCAGTATTTCTTCTCCACCGGCCATTAACTGTGGACGAATAAAAAAGGCCAGTTTTTTTGTGGAATTTGTTATAGTAATTTCCCAGCTGTTTTCACTTTTGCCCTTAACGGAGCTAAGTACTTTAGTGTCTAATGTAGTTTTCTGCATCTCGTTCAAAGATTTAAAATCTCTATCGTTCGATATCCAGTAGACATTATGAGAGACAGTATTTCCGGCACTGTTTTTCAAATTCAGTACCACAAAATTCACTCCTTTGGTTCCGGATAACACAGAAGATAATGATGTTGTCTCTTTCACCTCTGTTGCTGAAAGATTGATTTTTCTTTCTTCATGAAATAACGATTTGGAATCCATACCGAATAAATCTATATCAGCAAACAGGTCAGAGAAAGTATGATAAGTCCTGTTAATCGCCAAAACTTCCATATTGCTTGTATTCAGCTGAATATGGACAGGTTCACATGCATTCTGCATAAAATAATAACCGGCATTTGGCATTAAAAACCAGTCGTATACCTGCCAGACGACACTTGGAAAAGCTGAATTTATTTTCCATAACATAACGCCACCGATATCATTCAGCTTATGTCCCGCTGCTTCAAAAATTCCCTGATATCCAACAGCATTCATTAACTGCATTTTATTACAGAAATCCTCCATATTCACCGGATCACCGTATCTTTTTACCATTTCTTTATAATAGAGGTCCCATCTTCCATTTCCGGTTGCTGCATCATGATAACCCCAGGTATTATTCAACGGGAATGGTAACTTATTGTCCCACACCAGATCAGGTATTATTTTTGACATAATATTATAAGGGGGTTGTGATGGAATACCTGTTTCATCTTTAAATACCCAATCCTTTCCTGCAATAGCTTTTGAATAATACACTTTCGGATCCTGCCATGTATATGGACCACCACTGTAAACGCCTGAAGGCTGGTTATCGGGCCATGCCCCGTTCCATCCTGCCGGGAGTTTGGCAAAACCCGATGAACTGGGTATAAAAGGCCTTGTTCCATCCAGAGTTATGATGTTTTCCCTCATTGCGTCATAAAGCTCCTTCCGTGCGTGCCCTTCGTTGCCCCCAGTCCAAACCAGTAAGCTTGGATGATTGCGGATCCTGAGGATTGTGCTCTTTACATTTTTGATGAACACATTTGCTTCAATTGGCCAGTCAGAAGATCCTTTAAACTCACCTTGTGTATCCCCGGTAATCCAGAAGTCCGACCATACCAATAATCCATACCTGTCGG
>Ga0302164_10000216_pt1 | contig 21534 bp, 13 predicted proteins | sample I_Fen_E3_1_FD_193500 | JGI IMG/M metagenome (GOLD analysis project Ga0302164, IMG submission 193500) | Peat permafrost microbial communities from Stordalen Mire near Abisko, Sweden - I_Fen_E3_1 | ecosystem: Environmental > Terrestrial > Soil > Wetlands > Permafrost | place: Sweden: Abisko...
TGAACAGGAAAAAGTGCTGATAAATGTATCTGAAGTTCTTAAAGAGACAATCGGATTCGTAAAATCATCAATTCCATCCAATATTGTCTTAAAAAGCAGGATTCCAAAAATGAGTGCCAACGTTTTAGCTGATCCGACACAGCTGTTCAGGGTTTTCTTGAACCTGATGACGAATGCCATTCAGGCAATGGAAGAAGAAGGTGGTACATTGTCAGTAAACATTGCAGTGGTTGAAAAGGAGTTTGTTCAACACGAACTCAATAAAGATATTGTTGCAGATGAATATGTTTTACTGACTTTTAAAGATACGGGAGAAGGTATGGAACCGTCCCTTATCGGAAGAATTTTTGAGCCCTTTTTTACTACACGTGAAGTTGGAAAAGGAACAGGTCTCGGATTATCTGTTATACATGGAATAATAACCGAAATGGAAGGAGAGATACTCGTTTCAAGCAAGAAGCAGGAAGGTTCTGTTTTCCTTGTTTACCTACCAGTTTCTAAAAGCTATTCCATTATTAATGAGAAGAAAAATTCATCCAGGAAAAAAATTCTGTTTATAACAGGTAATAAATATGAATCAAGGATATTATCTCTGGCGCTCGAAAGTGCAGGTTATGAGCTTGTTTTTATATCGGACGGAAGAAATTTTGTTAAAGTAATGACTAACGTCAGAGAACGACCTGATATGGTTATCTATATGATCGATTCAAAGCAGATTACACCGGAAGATCTGGTGGGAATTTTCAGGAGTCAGAAAATTCTTACGCCCTGTATACTTATCACTGATCCAACCCAGGAAATATCAGATGAAAAATTACTAAATTCGGGAATTATTAGTCAGCAATTAACTAAACCTGTTTCTTTGAAAGAAATCAGAAACGCAATTCAGGAATTATTAAGATAAACACTTAACCTTAACCTTAACCTTAAACTATAAAAAATGCCAGGAGTACTAATCGTAGAGGATGATAAAGAACTGAGAGAGATGTTAAAAATGTCCCTGATAAGAAGAAATTTTACTGTTATTGAAGCAGAAAATGGCAAAGATGCAATCACTCATTTTAAACCATTTATTACAGATCTTGTTGTTACTGATTTGATTATGCCTGAGGAAGATGGACTTAAAGTAGTCATAAAACTAAGGGAGTTGAAACCTTCAATTAAGATTATTGCCATATCAGGTGGAGGCAAAGTAGGTCCTGGAAGTTATCTGAATCTGGCAAAAGCTCTGGGGGCTGATGCGATCTATTCAAAACCTTTTTCAATAAATGAACTTATTGCAAAAATTGAGCAGTTGCTCGATAATGAACAACATAATTAAGATATCTGTTATTATATTAACCCATTAATACTCATTATTATGTTAAAGAAAAATATTGAAGATATCTGCAACAGACAGGTAGAAAGAGAAGGTTATTCTTCCAATCTTTATATTGCTATGGCTTCATGGGCAGAAACTAATGGTTACAGCGGAGTCGCAAGTTGGCTGTACAGTCAGTCAGATGAGGAAAGAATTCATATGCTGAAATTTATTAAGTATATAAACGAAAGAGGAGGAACAGCTGTTATGCCGGCTCTGAAAAAGCCTGCAGGAGAATTTAAAAGCGTTGAAGATGTTTTCAAAGAGGTATTGAAGCACGAGGAGTTTGTTACAGCAAGCATTAATGAGATCGTATCTCTTACTCTTGATGAGAAGGACTTTAATACTCATAATTTTCTGCAGTGGTTTGTAATGGAACAGGTTGAGGAAGAGGCATCTGTAAGAATCGTGCTTGATAAAGTGCGTCTTGTAGGGAAAAACAATATGTATGAGTTTGACAGAGATATTCTGAGTCTGAGAAGACCTGCCGCCAATGCAAGTACTGCTCCATGAAGAAACTTTTTTCTGTTTTTATCGCTATCCTTATTTTTTATTCAATTCTTCCTCTTAATGCTCAGGTCCTGATAAAGAATTCGTCCGTGACCGGCGTTTGTTATGCCGGAAATAAAATTACCAGGATATATATTCCTCCGCCAAAGGAATTTTTCAATAAAGTCGGGTCAAAAAACGGGGGCTCTATAACAGTATCCTATACCGGATTTTCAAGTCAGGCAAAAGCCGCAGTGGAATATGCGGCCCTGATATTGGAAAAAATGCTTCCCTCCGACACCAGGATAACTATTAATGCCAGCTGGCAGAAAATTTCAACATCAGGAGTCCTGGCACAATCAACAATTACAGGTTATGCAGCAGGATGGGGGATTGATGCATATAAGCCAATCTCACTTTATCCTGTCGCACTAGCTGAAAAGATTGCAGGCAGAAGTTTAAACGGCGATTTACAGGGTGATATTACACTGGCAGTCAATAGTTCAGTAAACTGGTATCTTGGCACAGACGGACAAACACCAGTTCAGAAATACGATCTGGTAACTGTTGCGATGCATGAGATCTGCCACGGCCTTGGATTTTTTGACAGCTTTTCTTATAGTGGAAATATAGGTTCATATGGAATAGGTTCTGTTCCAATGATCTATGATACTTTTGTTGAAAATTTTTCTGGCAACAGTTTAACAGACACGCTTAAATTCCTGAATTCTTCGAATTCCCTGGGTAGCCAGCTTGTTGGAAATCAGCTTTATTTTAATGGTCCACTCATAAAAAAATATACAGCTTCAAATCCGGTTCGTTATACAATTACGAAGGCTAAGTTATACGCTCCGGCAACCTGGGATGCCGGATCAAGCATATCACATCTGGATGAATCTTCCACTCTTCTTGCAGATGGACTTATGACACCTTTTATTGATTTTGGCGAGGCAATACACGACCCGGGAAAATATACATTTTCAATACTTGGAGATATTGGCTGGATAAATACCCGGATTATACATAAGCCAAATATTGATACCGAGGCTCATCTTTCTGAGATTCTGCTTTCAGCCGATATCAAATCGGATACTGTGTATAATCATAATAAAGTAGGAGTAGTGTTCTCATTCGATAATTTTCTGACGAGCGACTCTCTTTACCTCGTTTCTCCTAATTCAAATAACTCTTATAATACAAAAATTACAGTACCCCGGTACAATTCAGAATTACAGTATTACTTCTTTGTTGAAGATTATTTTCTGAGAAGGTACCGGTCTCCTTCCTTATTTAAAGATTTTAACATCATTAAAAATAACAGGTATCACATTTTTATTGGAACTGACACTGTTAAACCGGTTATTGTTCATACGCCGGTTCCTTATTATTTACAGACGGTCGATTCAATAAAGTTTAACGCTTTGGTAACCGATAATCTTGGTATTGATTCAGCCTATGTTGAATATAAGGTAAATAATGGTCCCTCAACATTTATGCGTTTGAAAAAAGGTATTTCTGATAATTATAGCCTGGCATTTAATGCCCGGTCTCTATCTTTAAAAGGGCACGATTCAATAGAATATAAAATATTTGCAGTTGACACTGCAATAATTCCGAATATAAGTGTGGTGCCGAAAACCGGATTTTACGTAACTCATATAGAGGAAATCTCCTCTACTGTCACAAAGTATTCTACAGATTTTTCAGGCGCTGCTCCTGATTTCTTCAATCTGGGATTTCAGGTTTCAAAACCGACCGGATTCAGTAAGTATGGTCTTAATTCCAAACACCCTTATGAGAGTCCTGAAGATAATAATAAAACTATCGAATACACTGCAATCCTGAGACATCCCCTGAAATTTGATGAGACTGGTATGTTATTCAGTTACAATGAAGTAGTACTTGTAGAGCCGGGAGAAGCAGGATCGGTTTTCCGATCATCTGATTTTTATGATTATGTAGTTGTGGAAGGTTCAAGAAACTTTGGCAAAACATGGTTTACTCTTATCGATGGTTACGATAGCAGATTGTATCCTATATGGGAGTCGGATTATAATAGCAGTATTGCAGGAAATAATTCAACATTCATTGGTACCGAAACTATGCTTCAGAAACATGCGTTTCTTTATAAGCCGACTGACAATATTTCAGCTGGAGATACTTTACTAGTGAGATTCCGGTTATTCTCCGATCCATTTGCCAACGGATGGGGATGGGTTATTGAGGATTTGAAAATTGGCCCGCTCGTTGATGTTGTTTCAGAAATTGCAAATCATGCAATTAGCGTTTATCCTAATCCGGGTAAGGGGATCTTTAAGATAAGCACTGATATTTCGGGCAGCGCTTTTTATAAACCGCTGCATTACAGTGTTTTCAATGCTTCAGGTGTCAGATTGATAAATGCAAGTACACAGGGATTCTCTGAAACGCTTGTTAATATTTCGGATTATCCGTCAGGGTTGTATATTATTATGATCTACCTTGATGATGGGATAAAGACGATTAAGTATAGTCTTATTAAATAAAAATTAAAACCCCGCAAGAATGGCGGGGTTTTTGTATAAATTGAGTTTTGGAATTCTTTATTGGAAAATAAAGCTAATTTTGCTGGATATTTTAGAAAACTGTAAAACACCTTAAAATGAGCATTATAAATAGTGTATTGGGTCTTTTTCTGGGTAATAAATATGAAAGAGATTTGAAGGAATTAAATCCCTATGTCGATAAAATACATATAGAATTTGAAAAAGTTAAGGGTTTGTCAAATGACGAATTGAGAGACAGGTCAGATGAACTTAGGAAGGAGATACTTAAAAGTGTTGAAGATGATGAGAATGAGATCAGATCACTCAGGGAAAAAGCAGAAATTGAGGAGGATGTAAATCTGAAGGAAGAGATTTACAATTCTATTGATAAGATTGAAAAGCAGATCAACGAAAAACTTGAACTGACATTGGATCAGCTGGTTCCAAGAGCTTTTGCAATAGTGAAAGAGACCGCAAAAAGATTTAAAGAGAATAGCGTCCTTGAAGTAACAGCACGACAATATGACAGAGATCTGGCTGCCACAAGGGAAAGTATAACAATTGAAGGCAACAAAGCCATCTGGAGCAATAAGTGGATTGCTGGAGGAAATGAGATTACCTGGGATATGGTTCATTATGATGTTCAGCTGATTGGAGGTGTTGCTCTGCATAAAGGGAAAATCGCAGAAATGGGAACAGGTGAAGGGAAAACTGTGGTAGCTACTCTTCCTGTTTTTCTCAATGCACTGGCCGGAAGGGGAGTACATATTGTAACTGTAAACGATTACCTCTCTAAACGCGACTCTGAATGGATGGGGCCGATATATGAATTTCACGGTCTCACGGTGGATTGTATCGATAAGCACCAGCCCAATTCACCCGATCGCCGGAAAGCTTATAATGCCGATATAACATTTGGAACAAATAATGAATTTGGTTTTGACTACCTCAGGGATAATATGGCTATTAATCCTGAAGATCTTGTTCAGCGCAAGCATCACTATGCAATCGTTGATGAAGTTGACTCGGTTCTTATTGATGATGCACGTACTCCTCTTATTATTTCTGGTCCGACTGCCAAGAGCGATACCCAGCAATTCGATGAGCTGAAACCTAAAGTTGTTAAACTGGTAAATGAACAGAAAAAGCTTGTAACTCAAATGCTTGCCGACGCAAAAAAGCTTATTGCCGATAATAAGGATGAGGAAGGTGGTCTTCTGCTTCTGAGAGCATATAAGGGACTTCCAAAGAATAAAGCACTTATCAAGTTTCTTAGTGAGGAAGGTAATAAATCTCTTCTTTTAAAGACAGAGAACTTCTATATGCAGAACAACAGCAAAGAAATGCCTAAGGCAACTGATGCGTTGTTCTTTATTATCGATGAAAAAGCTAACTCTATTGAACTGACAGAAAAGGGGCTGGATCTGATTTCAGACTCTGTTGAAGATGTCAGCTTTTTCATACTTCCTGACGTTGGATCAAAGATTGCTGATATTGAGAAATCTGAAATATCTGACCGGGAGAAACTGAAAATAAAGGATGAACTTCTTCAAGACTACTCAGTTAAGTCAGAAAGAGTTCATACAATGACACAGCTGCTTAAAGCATGGACGCTATTTGATCTTGATACTGAGTATATTGTGGTTGACAACAAAGTAAAAATTGTTGATGAACAGACAGGACGTGTCCTGGAAGGACGCCGATATTCCGACGGGCTCCATCAGGCGATAGAAGCAAAAGAAAATGTTAAAGTTGAAGATGCAACACAGACATATGCCACAATAACACTCCAGAATTATTTCAGGATGTACCATAAACTGGCAGGTATGACTGGTACAGCAGAAACAGAAGCCGGCGAGCTCTGGAATATCTACAAACTCGATGTTGTTGTTATTCCGACAAACCGTCCGGTAATAAGAAACGACAGGGAAGATCTTGTTTATAAAACCAAAAGGGAAAAATATAATGCAGTAATAGATGAGATTTCTGAGATGAACCGTCAGGGTAGACCTGTTCTCGTCGGGACAACTTCTGTAGAGATTTCTGAATTGCTGAGCAGAATGCTCAAGATGAAAGGGCTGAAACATAATGTTCTGAATGCAAAACTGCACCAGAGAGAAGCAGAAATTGTTGCGGAAGCCGGTAAAACGGGTACCATTACTATCGCAACAAACATGGCAGGACGTGGTACAGATATTAAGCTGACTGAAGACGTAAGAAAGGCCGGAGGACTTGCTATAGTAGGCACCGAAAGACATGAATCCAGAAGAGTCGACCGTCAGTTAAGAGGGCGTTCAGGGAGACAGGGAGATCCTGGTTCTTCACAGTTCTTTGTCTCACTGGAAGATGAATTAATGAGGTTGTTTGGTTCGGAAAGAATAGCCGGTATAATGGATAAGCTCGGACTCAAAGATGGAGAGATGATCCAGCATTCAATGATCACAAAATCAATAGAACGGGCGCAGAAAAAAGTAGAAGAAAATAACTTTGGAATAAGAAAAAGACTTCTTGAATACGACGACGTTATGAACTCACAGCGTGAAGTCATATATAAGAAAAGGCGTCATGCACTTCTTGGCGAAAGATTAACTGTAGACATTGCAAATATGATGTTCGATGTTACTGAAAACCTTGTGGAAGTCTACCATGGTGACGGGGATTTTGAAGGATTTGATTTTGATCTGATACGATCATTTTCAATGGATTCTCCGGTGCCCGATCAGGATTTCAGGAGAGCCAATTCAAAAGATGTGACAGACCAAGTCTATTCGAAGGTACTAGATACATATAAAAGGAAAGTCGAATCAATTTCTGCACAGGCTTACCCTGTTCTGAAAGATGTATATGAGAGGATGTCGCATGTCTATGAAAACGTGGTCGTTCCGATTTCTGATGGAGTAAAGGTCTATCAGGTTGTGACTAACCTGAAAGCTACCGCTGAATCGGAAGGGAAAGAACTGGCTAAAGCATACGAAAAAACAGTTGTTCTGGCTACAATCGATGATGCATGGAAAGAACACCTGAGAGAGATGGATGAACTGAAACAATCTGTCCAGAACGCTACATATGAACAGAAAGACCCTTTACTTATATACAAGTTTGAATCGTTCGAACTGTTCAAGACAATGCTCACAAAAGTAAATAAGGATGTTGTTAGCACTCTCATGAAAGGCCACATACCTACCCAGGATCCCGAGCAGGTAAAAGAAGCTCAGAGAAAACGTCAGGTGGACATGAGCAATCTGAGAACCTCAAAAAGTGATTTTTCTCAATACAGCAGTACGGGTGGCGGGGGACAGGATAAGAATCAGAAAACAGAACCTGTCAGAGTCGATAAAAAAGTAGGCAGAAATGATCCTTGTCCCTGTGGCAGCGGGAAGAAATACAAAAATTGTCATGGATTGCAGCAGGGTGCAAGTGCAAATGCAAATGCCTGATCAGGTTTTGCTTACTTCATCAATTGCTTTCTGTATGCGGGTATAGATTGTTCTGTTTACCGGGACAAGCGGGAGTCTGAGAATATTCTGGCAGAGATTCATTATATTGAGCATGGCCTTTACTCCGGAAGGGTTACCATCTATAAAAAGCAATTCGGTCATTTCCAGATAACGCAGTTGAATTTCGCGTGCTGATTTAAAATTACTTTTTAATGCATTGGATACAAGTTCGCTGGCGACTGATGGGAATGCATTTGCAAGAACTGATATTACTCCCGATCCTCCCGAAGCAATAATAGGTATTGTCATCATATCATCACCTGATATTACACTGAAACTATCGGGTTTCCCTTTTATTATCCTCATAATCTGTGCTATATCGCCCGATGCTTCTTTCACAGCAACTATGTTTTCACACTCATTTGCAAGCTCAATACATGTATCTGATGAGATGTTACTACAAGTCCGGCCAGGAACATTATAAATGATAACAGGAATTGGACTGCATGTTGCAATAGCCTTAAAATGCTGAAAAAGCCCTCTCTGATTAGGTTTATTATAATAAGGGGCGACTGATAAGATTCCTTCAACTCCTGTAAGATTTGAATGTCTGACGCAATTAATCACTTCCTGCGTACTGTTACCCCCAATACCTACAACCAGAGGAACACGATTATCAGTGACTTCGACTACATAAGAGATAATGGCTTTCTTTTCATCTTTTGTAAGTGTTGCCGACTCACCTGTAGTACCCATAACAACTATATAATTGACGCCTCCGCTGATAACGTGATTTACCACACGCCCCAAAGCAGCGAAGTCAATGCTGGAGTCATTTTTAAAAGGTGTTACTATTGCAACTCCTGTTCCTCTGAATTTTTTCATATTCTTAATTATTATCAACTTTTATAACAGTTCCCGAATTTATCATACCAAGATAATGTACAATCTGATCAAGATAATCTTCAACATTTACAGGACTTTTTAACTCCATCATAAGGTCGAAAGGGGCGCTTTCGTTACCTGGCTCAAACAGACCGACTTTAAATATGGCGTTTGACAATGATGAAATATATTGAAGGGGTAACAGTTTTTTAAAATTCAAATCTATAAGGACATCAAAACGATTGTTTATGAAGGATTTAGTCTCAGCAGAGACAGGATGAAAAAAGAAGTTCAATTCTTCTTTTTTAATAACAGAGAGATATCTTATTGCTGTATATTGATTTGGTAAATTATTCCCGGGAAAATATCCCAGAATCTTAACATCAGTCTTACTTTCGTGCATCTTTTGATAAAATCTCGATAAACAACTAAAGTCATCAATCTTTGAAGCATCCCAGATAATCCCAATGTTTCTTATCTCGTTTATATTGGAAAATTGTTTTTTTCTTCTTGTTCCGGCTATTTTATTTTTGAGGATAATATCCCCAATTTTAAGCCTTATATTTCTAAATAATTCCATATTGCAAACCTAATTGTTTTTTGTTAAAGTAAGAGGAAGGTATTTGTTATTATTTACCAATAATTTTTAGGAATTCTGACTCGCTGATCATTGGAATCCCAAGATCATCAGCCTTCTCTTTTTTCGATTGGCCCATGTTTTCTCCTGCCAGAATAAAGGAGGTATTTCCCGATACTGAGGTTGAATTCCTGCCTCCATTCTTTTCTATCAGATCTTTATACTCATCACGGCTATGCTCACTGAAGGTACCCGAAATAACTATTATTTTTCCATTCAGTGCGTCGCCTGCGGTAGATTGACTTTCATCACTGAATCTGATGCCGGCAGATCTGAGCCGTTTAATCATCTCAAGATTATCTCCATCGGAAAAATATGCAACAATACTTGCAGCTATTTTAGGTCCGATTTCATATACACTTGTTAATTGATCTGTACCGGCATTTATGAGGTCATCAATTGTTCTGAATTCCCTTGCTATGGTTTTTGCAACTGTCTCTCCTACATGCCTTATTCCAAGCGCAAAAAGAACCCTGTTATATGGTGTATCAACCGATTTCCTGATGCTTTTTAAAATATTGGTAGCAGATTTTTCGCCAAGTCGTTCAAGAGGGATAAGCTGATCTAAGGTTAAATTGTAAAGATCCGAAAAGTTTCGAACAAGGTTTTGGTTGAATAACATATCAACTGTCTCTTCTCCTAATCCGTCGATATCCATTGCCTTCCTGCTTATGAAATGCTCTATTCTGCCTTTAATCTGTGGAGGACAGTGGAGGTAGTTCGGGCAAAAATGATTTGCCTCACCTTCATTTTTAATCAGGGCAGATCCGCATTCCGGACAATGCGTAATAAAGACAATTTTCTTGTTATTCTCATTTCTGTATGAGCGGTCAATACCCATAATTTTTGGAATTATTTCTCCTCCTTTTTCAACAAATACCATATCATTCTGATGAAGGTCGAGGAGTTCGATCTGATCAGCATTATGAAGAGTTGCCCGTCTCACAGTAGATCCCGAAAGAAATACAGGTTCGAGATTTGCTACAGGAGTGACGGTCCCTGTTCTTCCTACCTGGAAAACAACTGACAGCAATCGTGTAGCTGCTTCTTCTGCTTTATATTTATAAGCAATCGCCCAGCGGGGTGATTTAGCTGTATATCCAAGTTCATTCTGCTGCTTGAGGGAGTTTACTTTAACAACAACACCATCAGTATCATAAGGGAGATTTTTGCGCTCTGTTTCCCAATAAGATATAAACTGAAAAACTTCCTCAAGGCTGCCACATAACCTTATGCTTTCCGCTACTCTGAATCCCCAGCCGGCAGCTTCTTTGAGATTATCAAAATGGTTGTCGTGAGGTAGTTCTTCAGCAAGAAGGAAGTAAACCATACAGTCAAGAGATCTGGATGCGACTATCCTGGGATCAAGAAGCTTGAGAGTACCTGCTGCAGCATTCCTGGGATTGGCAAACGGAGTTATATCAGCTTTAATTCTTTCATCATTTAACTTGTTAAATACTGCCCTCGGCATAAGTATCTCTCCTCTGATAACAAATTCCGAAGGCAAAATTTTATTAGTTATTTTCAATGGAATGCTTCTTATCGTTTTCACATTCAGGGTAACATCATCGCCTTTGTTGCCGTCGCCTCTGGTTACAGCCCTGAAAAGTGAACCGTTTTTATATGTAATGCTGATTGATGCACCGTCAAACTTCAGTTCACAAACGTATTCAAGAGACTCTGAGATTGTTTTGCGGATCCTGCTGTCGAATTCCCTTAATTCATCCTCGCTGTAAGTGTTTCCGAGCGACAGCATGGGGTAAACATGCTCATATTGTTCAAATTCTTTCGTTAAATCGCTGCCAACGTGACGGGTAGGAGAGTCAGATGTTATAAATTCAGGGAATTTCTTCTCAAGGGTATCAAGTTCATTTAAAAGTATATCGTACTCAAAATCAGATATTAATGGCTGATTTAAAATATAATATCTGTTGTTATGTTCTTCAATTTCCTTGCGGAGAATGTCTATCCGTGTTTTTGCTTCAGATTTTTTCATTTTTTATATCATGACAATTGATTTTCTTCGCTCCCCATGGGGCCGGGGTAAACGAAGAAAATCAATTGTCTTTCATAACTAATTTTTAATTCCATACCCCTTCAATTTTGGTTCCACACTTGCCGCACTGTCCTGCTTTAACATTATTAGTAGTTATCCGGTAACCCTGCCTGGCAACTACTATAGAGTTGCATGACGGGCATTTGGTATTCGAGATTTCATTTCCCGGAACATTACCTGTATATACATACTTCAGTCCTTCTTCAGTTGCTATGCGATAAGCACTGTCAAGTATTTCAACAGGTGTAGGTGGCAATTGTTCAAGCTTATGCATTGGGTAAAATCGACTGAAATGCAAAGGCGTATTTTTAAACCCATTCTCACTTAACCATTTGCACATTTTCCTGATATCAACAAGATTATCGGTCCAGTCGGGAACAATAAGATTTGTTATTTCAAGCCATACTCCATTGTCTTTCAAGGCTTTAAGCGAATCAAGTACAGGTTGTAATTTCCCTCCTGTCAGCTTGAGGTACGTGCTTTCACTGAAAGCCTTAAGATCAATATTGGCAGCATCGATAACACTGCAAAGTTTTATCAGAGGCTGAGCGTTAATATAACCATTTGATTTAAAGATGTTTTTGACTCCCGATTTCCAGGCAAGAGTTGCTGTTTCAAAAACATACTCATAAAATGTGACGGGTTCGGAATAGGTATAGGCTATAGAACTGCAGTTGTTTTTAATACATTCTTCAACAACAATTTCCGGCATAAGATCAAAATTCCTCGTTTTGTCAGGACTGGTTTGTGAAATTGTCCAGTTCTGACAATTAAGGCATACCAGATTACATCCGGCAGTTGCAATGGAAAACGCCTTTGACCCTGGGAGAAAATGATAAAGAGGCTTCTTTTCAACAGGATCGACATTAACGGTGCAAGGGTCCCCAAATGCCATTGTATATAATTTGGAGTCGTGAACAATGCGGTTATTACATTTGCTCAATTCACCCTCTTTGAGAACACATTCATTCGGACAGATCCTGCACATAATCCCTCTTGCTGTTTCTTCCTGGAACATAGCAATCTTCTTATTCAGAGCCTGATCTTCAGGTGATTTTGCTGAAAAGACCTGCCTGTATGGTAAACACATCAATCCGGCTGATAAAGCCAATGACTTTTTCAAAAAATCACGTTTACTCAGATCACATTTTCTATTCTTCATCTTGCCCTCTTTATGTAGTAAACTAATTAACTCATGTATCCTTTTACAAGATTGATATTAATAACTTGTGTCAACGTATAAATTTATCCTGAAAATTCCTTAGTATTGCTTTATGTCCCGATAGCTATCGGGATACTTTGTGTTCCTTCGTGGTTAATGAATTATTTTTAACGCAAAGGTTCTCAAAGGAATTCACAGATATCTAAAAGACTTGCCTCTAAAAACACGACTAAAACTACTATTTATTCCCAATTGTACCAATCAGAATTCCTCCAAAAACCAGAGCTGACAATAAATATATTGAAACCTGAATTCCGAAGAGAGGTACAATAAAACCTGAAATAAGTATAAAACCAAACGCTGAGCCTGCCAGATCGGCGCTGTATATTTCAGATGAAGTCGTCATCCTTTCTTTTTTAATTGTAAGCTCGTGAAATATATTTCCTGTAAAAAATGCTGGTAAGAAGCCAGAAATCATAATTATCATTACTGCCAGAAATCCACTCTTTAGCTCTAAAATATTATTATAAATCAGACCAAAAATTATATAGAATATGAACAGTATGATAACTTTGTTTCGTAATGAAATAGTATTAAGAAGACTGAATTTAATTCCTGAGCCGACAGCAAGACCTGCCATTAATCCTGCAAGTATCATTCCGGTTAGCTGGTACATATTGCCAATCATTATCTGAAGAGTAAGGAGAATGATAATCTCAAATCCTGCGAGCGCTGAAGCGCTGAAATACATCAGCATATTTCTTCTTTTTATTATAGTAACAGGTAACATGAAGACTATAAACAATAATACTATTACAGGTATCTTCTCATCGAGACTTTTACTGAACTGAAAAGATTGTGAGTGGAAAATTGCTATTGGATAAGAAGCTCTGTTCTGTTTTATCCTGGTATCAATAAGCGAATTTAGTTCTTCTGCCTTTTTTATAATGATATCATCCTCAAGAAAATCAGAACTGACATAAATATTTTTAATATTTCGCTTATTAACAAGCTGGCAGAACGATAACGACAGCGGTTTGTCTGACGCTATGAAATAAAGTTTATTACCAACAACAGGTTTTACGTTTTTGAAAATGGAAGACATGCTGTTATAAATTGATGAATACAGGTTCAATGATTCTTTATTGAAGTAATTGTCTCCCGGTCCCGGTGAACACATAAAAATGCCATCGGGCTTAAGTCTTTTTTTTACTTCAGCAAAGAATTCAGATGTATAATACCTGTTCAGAAGCAAGGTCGAGGGAGGTGGAATCAACAGAATAACAACATCAACCAATTCAGAAGAATTCCTGATGTATCTGTAAGCATCCTTATTTACTACAATCAATTTGCCGTGAAAATTATCGCCTGGAAAAGTTTCAAACTCAGCAAGGGCGGGATCTCTTTCAATATAAGTGATATTGCTGACAGAATATTTTAAGATTTCAGGAAGATGCGATCTCAGTGATCCTGAAATTAAAATGACTTTTTCTGGCGACTCACATTGGAGCATCGCATAATGAATGTCTTCTTCTCTTTCTGTAGCATCATCATTATAAGCAAGGAGTCTCTGGTTGTAGTATAGACTTTCTTCTCCTTTATATTTGCCTTTTGTAATGTTGCCATAAGGAGTATCTTTAGTCGCAGTAACTTTAACACCTGGAAGTAAAATCTGCCTGAAAAAAAGATCAGGATTCAAAATAATAATAAGTAATGCCAGTATAATTATGATAAGTTTCGAGGTGTTCTTTTGTTTCTGACTACTTAAATAATATGTTGAAAGTACATACGACACTGACAGTAATACTATAAGTAAAAGTAATTTGTATGTATTCAGCAATCCTGCTGTTAAAATGGATATAATAATACCTGCTACGATCCCTCCTGTAGTTTCAATGGAAAATGATTTACCAGGAACAAAGTTATTTTCGAGACCGGCTATTGTAACCAATTTGATGAAAGTAAATCCTGATACTATGCAGAAAGGGATAAGAACGAGGAATGTATAGATAATTGATACCAGGAATGAAGGAGATTCCCCCGGATTTAAAAAAACTCTGGAAAGGAATAGCATCATAATCAGGGAAACAAAGGGGCTCAGAGAAAATATCAGATTTATCTTTCTTATATCATTTAAAGCAGATTTTCCGGCTATTATTGCACCAATAGCCGATCCTATCAACCATGATCCTAAGAATGAGCCTGTTATCAGTTCATATCCACCGGTAATATTCATTATCTCTCTCATCAGTAAAAGCTGGATGGAAGAACTGACGAAACCTGTAATGAAAAGATTAGTACTTATTTCGGAGGGAGTCAGACCATACAATTCTTGTTTCTCAGGATTCAGGACTGATTTATTAAAGAACTTTCCATAGTAATTAAGATGCCAGATAAAATGAAAAAGACCAGTGATTGCCATTCCGATTCCAAACTCAACATGCCATTTAAGTATTGTCTTTATAAAAGGGATATTCCATTTATAGTTTATCTGCAGGGCAAGGAACAAACCTGCAATAGCTGTCAGCAGGAAGGCGACTGCAAGGAGTGAATTCCAGAATTTTCTGTGAAGTTGAAGGGAGTAGTAACCAATACGGTAGAAAAAATAACTGATTAAATATAAGAGTATTGCAGTAAAACCTGTGCTTATTACGTGATACATATTCGAGTGCCTAGAGTGCCTAGAGTGTCTAAAGTGCCTAAAATGCCTAACGTGCCTAATGTGTCTAAAGTGTCTATAGTTTCAAAAGTGACTGTAGGGACCATTTTTTTTCATTTATCTCTTTGTCTCTTCGTCTCTTCGTCTCTCCGTCTCTTCGTCACTTAGTCTCTTCAAGCACGACCCCTTCGTAGATAAAGATCTCAGCATCCTTCCAGCCATCCCATCCTATGCCGGCTTTATCTCTCGAGGTATATCCAAGGAACTGCTCAACTGTCCATCCGTTTTCTGTCGCTACCTGTGGAAGCATGGTCCCTGAATAGAGACCTTTTTTGATATAAATTCCATGCTTTCCCAAAATAATCTCATTGATATTATTGATCTTTTTAAGCGGTCCGAGTACTGTTATCTCAATATCAGTGTTATTGTATTCTTCTTTTGTGAGCCGGGAGAATCGGGGATCTTCAAAAGCAGAGGATAATGCAGATTCCTGAACAACAGTATATAGTGGTTCTGCAGATATGAATCTTCCGATACAGCCCCTTAATGCACCATTGATTTTTAATGTTACAAATGCACCCATTGACTTTTTAAGACTTTCAGGAATAGACTTTTCATCTATAATATACTTTTTATTATCATAGAGCTGAGATCTAATACTGCCTTTTACAATTGCAAAAAGTTGTTTTTTTTCTTTATCGGTGAAGGAGAAACTATTATCTGACTCTGGTTTTGATTCTCCATCTGTCTTTTTTTCAATCATTACAATTGCATTATAACCAACCACTTCATCTTTTCCTGCGTTAGGAGAATCTCCTGAATTGGAATAGTCCAGAAGTTTCATTTCAAGTTTATTGTTTCCTTCGGCCAGATAAAGTAAAGCAAGTCCTGAAGTCCATCCGCACATACTTGTAACTAGTCCGTGAATCTGTTTTGAAGCGTTATTACCGATTGTATTAAGAAATTTCTTTGGGCTGCCCGACAGAATGCTCATTGCAGTAAGATTATCAGTCTCGGTGGCATCTTTATAGGAAGGATAATGTGAAAAATCACTGCTGATAATGAACAGGTTATCGGTTGTGAACCATGGTCTGAGAGCCTCTGCAATCTTTTTCACGGTGTTTTCATCATCGGTGCCAATGATTATCGGAACAATAGTCTGTTGCTCTTTGAAATAATATTGTATGAAAGGCAGCTGAACCTCTATACTGTGTTCCTGCAGATGGGCAGTTGTAGGAAAGTTGAACACCTTATTGCTCAGAATAATCTTATTGGCAATTTCTTTGTTCACAGAAATTTTCCCGAGTGGTGTGATAAAATCTCCGGAATTATACACTGATGCTCCATCAAAACTCATGACGTGACTCGATCCAATAATGAAGATGTTTTTATACGCGGCATTTTTTGGTAATGATGAATATGCCGCAGCTGCTGTTTTTCCTGAAAAAATATATCCTGCATGCGGGCTAATAATTGCCCTTACAGCCCAATTAGCCGGTGATTTTTTGCAGGTTTCAAAAAGTTGTGAAAGATCTCGTTTAAGAGTTTCTTTATCAGCAGCATAAAATCGTCCTGCCGCAACTGGCTGCCTGTCAGTTACAGTGTTCTGGGCATATGTTTCCATGGTAGTTAATATTGAAAGCAAAACAATGAATACTGCTTGCATGACTCTTCTAATTAATTGGCGAAATAAAGTTATGCCAAAAAATTGAAGAAATATGAGATTATGGATAAAACTTGGACTTGAAATTAAATAAGAACCATCGACTCTTTAATAATCTCACCTTTGTCATCGGTTCCGTAAATTTTGATGCCAAAGCTTACAGTGGGAACTCCAATCATATGTATAATAGGATGTAGTTCGTCCTTCAGATCTTCTGCTTCCATATTATCATAGTCTTCAATATTGAAGTAGAGGTGTATTAACAGTGTATACTCACTATCTTTAATTGATCCGAGGGCCTGTACGATTTTAGCGAGCCAGATTGCAGATGCAGTGTTGAAGTATTCGAGATTCAGCCGCAGGTTGGTGGTAGGTCTTGGATTTTTAATATATTCGTTAACCCACTTAAGAACAGCTTCATAAATAATTGCTGCATTCTCAGGTATTGACTTTCCTGACATGATAAGTTCACCTGAAGGATAATTAAGATCAACCTGGGGCGTCTTAGCAGTCGGTTCGATAAATAAATTTTTCAACTCCACCTTTTAATCTGTTATTGATTATAAAGTTATAAAAAAACATATTCAAAAGTATAATAAGTTTTTAATTATCTATTTTTCTTTATCAAAAAGAACAGGGCCGTTGTCAAATAATTCAGTAGTTTGGTATAAACATTAAAATTTTATGGGTATGACAAATTGCCATTTTTGGTCATGTTTTCTTGTAAACCAATCTATTAATATGTTATCTTTGCAACCTGAAATTTGTTAAGGAAAAAATGGAGATTGTTCTTAAAGAAAAGATAAAAGAAGCTGTTAAAATCATATACAATAGCGAGGTTAAGGATGACCTGATTCAGATTCAGGAAACAAGAAAAGATTTTAAAGGAGATTTTACTCTGGTTGTTTTTCCTCTTCTGCGTTTCTCAAAAAATACACCTGAAAAGACCGGAGAAACTATCGGACAATATCTTACGGACAACTTCAAGGCAGTCTCGGGTTTTAATGTTATCAAAGGATTCCTTAACCTTGAGATATCCGATACCTGGTGGGTTGACTTTTTCAGAAAACTAATCCTTGAGAAAAGCCATCTGGAAAACTGTCAGGTTCCGAAACCTGAAACGATACTTGTCGAATACTCTTCACCAAACACGAATAAACCATTGCACCTTGGTCATATAAGGAATAACCTCCTTGGTTTTTCTCTTTATCGCATTTTATCTGGATGCGGGCACAGAGTAATTAAAACAAACATTGTAAACGATCGAGGTATCCACATTTGCAAATCGATGCTGGCCTGGCAGAAATTTGGAAATAGAGAAACCCCTGAGTCATCAGGCATGAAGGGAGATCATCTGGTTGGGAAATATTATGTTTTGTTTGAGAAGTATTACAAAATTCAGGTTGAGAAACTTGTATCAGAGGGCATGGACGAAGCGGAAGCAAAAAATTCTGCTCCTCTGATGCTGGAAACAAGGGATATGCTCTTGAAATGGGAGGCTGGTGATAAAGAAGTTTTTGAGCTTTGGAAAATGATGAACTCATGGGTCTATGCAGGATTTGATGAAACTTATCAAAAACTTGGAGTGGATTTTGATAAAATATACTATGAATCAGATACTTATAAGGTTGGAAAGGATATTGTTCTTAAAGCTCTGAGAGAAAAGATTCTTTACCGGAATGAGGATAGTTCAATTTGGGCTGATCTCACTCAGGACGGTCTTGATCAGAAGCTTTTACTCCGTTCTGATGGTACTGCAGTATATATGACCCAGGACCTTGGTACCGCTGTTGACAGGCATAATGAATATAATTTTGACAAGAATATATATGTTGTTGGAAATGAACAAAATTATCATTTCCAGGTACTTAAAGCCATTCTGAAAAGGATGGGATATTCCTGGGCTGATGGACTTATTCATTTTTCTTATGGTATGGTTGAGCTTCCTGAAGGAAGGATGAAATCGCGGGAAGGAACAATAGTTGATGCAGATGACCTTATAAAAGAAATGCGCCTGACAGCCATGGAAGTATCATTGGAACTTGGCAAGCTATCTGATTTTTCAGACGATGAAAAAGAAGAAATTTTCAGGAAAATAGGGATGGGCGCTCTTAAATATTATATTCTCAAGGTCGACCCAAGGAAAAACATGACTTTTAACCCGGCAGAATCGATAGATTTCAATGGGAATACCGGCCCATTTATTCAATATACATATACAAGAATCAAATCGGTATTCAGGAAAGCAGAACAGATGGGAATAAATACGGAACATGTTCAATTCTCAGGAACAAAAACGGGTCCTAAAGAAATTGAACTCATAAAATTGCTTCGTAAATTCTCTGATACGGTTTCAGCTGCTGCAGAGGGATATAGTCCTGCACTTATTGCGAATTACTGTTATGAACTTTCAAGGGAGTACAATCAGTTTTATCACGATTTTACTATTCTTGGAGAATCTGATGGTGAAATAAGAAACTTTCGGTTGATTTTGTCAAAGGTTACAAGTGAAGTTATTTACAGGGGAATGTGGCTTTTAGGCATTGAGATGCCCGAAAGAATGTGATTTATAAAAACACAAAGGAACACAAAGGGAAGAATGACAAGAAGTTAAAATTATTTATTAATAGATCATATGTTTGAAAATTTAAGTGAACGACTGGAGAAATCCTTCAAACTTTTAAAAGGTCAGGGCAGGATATCTGAAATAAATATTGCTGAGACACTTAAGGAAGTTCGCAGAGCTCTTCTCGATGCCGATGTAAACTTTAAAATCGCTAAACAATTCACTGATACTGTCAAGCAGAAAGCAATAGGGCAGGAAGTTCTTAATTCAGTTAATCCATCTCAAATGATGGTTAAGATCGTTCATGATGAACTGGTAGAGCTTATGGGTGGAGATAAGACCGATCTTAATATTAAAATAAATCCGTCAATTATCCTTATTGCCGGACTACAGGGTTCCGGAAAAACTACGTTCAGCGGAAAACTTGCTAAATGGCTAAAGACAAAAAGAGGAAAGAACCCGTTGCTTGTTGCATGTGATGTTTACCGTCCGGCCGCTATTGAACAATTAAAAATTATTGGCGCACAGATTGAGGTGCCGGTTTATACTGAAGATGGAAATCTGAATCCAATCGTTATTGCCAGGAATGCTGTAAAAGAAGCTAAAAAAACCGGATACGATCTGGTTATTATCGATACAGCAGGCCGTCTGGCAATTGATGAAGAGATGATGAAGGAAATATCATCTGTAAAAGATGCGGTAAATCCACAGGAAATACTTTTCGTGGTTGATTCCATGACCGGTCAGGATGCCGTCAATACCGCAAGGGAATTCAATGAAAGACTTGATTTTGATGGAGTTGTATTGACAAAACTCGATGGTGATACAAGGGGAGGAGCTGCGCTCTCAATAAAATCAGTTGTTAACAAACCCATTAAATTTGTAAGTTCTGGTGAGAAAATGGAGGCTATTGACATTTTTTATCCAGAAAGGATGGCCGACAGGATTCTTGGGATGGGAGATATTGTTTCTCTTGTTGAAAAAGCTCAGGAACAATACGACTCGGAAGAAGCAAGGAAACTTCAGAAGAGAATCTCCAAAGACCAGTTCGATTTTAATGATTTCATTACGCAGATCCAACAGATAAAGAAGATGGGAAATGTCAAGGACCTTATGGCAATGATTCCAGGTGTTGGAAAAGCTGTAAAAGATCTCGATATAGATGACAATGCATTCAAAGGTATTGAAGCAATTATCAGAAGTATGACACCGGAAGAACGCACTAATCCTGTCGTACTCAATGGCAGCAGACGCAAAAGAATAGCTACCGGGAGCGGAACAAGTGTTCAGGAAGTGAATAAGCTTCTGAAACAGTTCGATGAAACAAAACGCATGATGAAAATGATGACCAAGGGTGGAAATGCAGCAAAACTAATGGGTAAAAAATAATATCGAAATGCACACAATCATTGATGGGAAGAAAGTAGCATCTGAAATCAAACATGAGATTGCTGAAGAGGTCGCAAAACTGAAATCAGAAGGGAAAAAAGTTCCTCATCTAGTTGCTGTGCTGGTAGGCAACGACGGTTCAAGTGAAACTTATGTCACAAACAAGGTAAAAGACTGTGAGGAAGTAGGTATCAAATCGACTGTAATACGATTCGGATCAGAAGTAGAAGAGACTGTTTTGCTTAAAAAGGTTGATGAACTGAATAATGATCCGGATGTCGATGGTTTTATTGTCCAATTACCATTGCCCGCACATATATCAGAAAACAAGGTAATTGAAGCAATTGATCCACTTAAGGATGCTGACGGCTTTCATCCTGTCAATATCGGGAAAATGGTTATCGGTCTTCCTGGTTATTTGCCGGCTACTCCCTATGGAATCATTGAACTGATCAGAAAATATGGCATTGAAACGTCAGGCAGGAACTGTGTAGTAATTGGCAGGAGCAATATTGTAGGCCGGCCAATCAGTATTCTCCTTTCACAGAAAGGTTTTGATGCAACCGTCACAGTTGTTCATAGCCGCACAAAAAATATAAAGGAGATTGTCAGTCAGGCTGACATCATTATTTCTGCTATCGGATCTCCGGCATTTGTGACAAAAGAAATGGTAAAAGAAGGAGCAGTTGTGATAGATGTCGGAACT
>Ga0302164_10000218_pt1 | contig 21503 bp, 11 predicted proteins | sample I_Fen_E3_1_FD_193500 | JGI IMG/M metagenome (GOLD analysis project Ga0302164, IMG submission 193500) | Peat permafrost microbial communities from Stordalen Mire near Abisko, Sweden - I_Fen_E3_1 | ecosystem: Environmental > Terrestrial > Soil > Wetlands > Permafrost | place: Sweden: Abisko...
ATGGATGGATTCCAGAGGGTACGTCACAATTGAGAGCTTCAGGGGTAAGCTGTCGAAAAAAAATTCAGAAAATAAATTGCCTTATCATCGTGCACAGTACATGGATTTTATGATGACTACTTCACAGATCCTGAAAAAATATAAAATAATCAATTAGGAATTGCCTCTCTTCCAGTGGTTTGCCAACCACTGGGTCTAAATCGTTGAATAATAGTAGATTATAAACTAACTCTCCCCTCCTTTTGAACTACCCTTTATACACATCTTTTCAAATTGAATTGTCAAACAAGAATATCTATAATCACCTTAAATAGATTTACTTATGACGATTAAGAGATTCCTCACTTCGTTCGGAAAGACAGTCTGTGTTCATGTGAGAAAGGAAGAAGCGGCGATCCGAAAATGAAGCATATGCAAATTTGTGTTTCGGATCGCCGCTTCTTCCCTTTTTGTCCGTCCTTATAAATGTCATTCCGAACGAAGTGAGGAATCTTCAGCCACATGTAATGCCTTTATATACTGCATTTAACAATAACTAAAATAAAAGAGCTGATGCCTCCTTTACAAAGATGTATATAAAGGGTAGCTCCTTTTGAAGGAGGGGTGTCACGACGAAGGAGTGACGGGGTGGTTGATTATAGGAATATCGCAGGACAGTTTAAGGGTATAATACAGTGAATCAAATAAATGAATATTAAAGAATAAGGTATTCTGGTTACAAATTAAAAATAAGCTAAAAATCAACCACCCCGGCCTTCAGCCACCCCTCCTTCAAAAGGGGGAGAATTAGTCCCAAATCAAAAAGTCCATCTCTTAACAGACAACTATTACATATAAGAGTATTAACCCCCCTTTAGGTTGGCAGGGGGGCAAAAAATCCAAGATTTCATTAACTTTGATCATACGAATATCCAAAAAGTATGAAGAACCTAAGATTGCTCATTCATGCACTTCTTATCTTATTATATGGTTGCCGGACTACTTCTGATTTCAGTCAGGTTCTTGAAGATATCCAGGAAAATCTTGATTTCGGAAATGTAAGTACGGTAATCCAGATAGCCGATTCCATAAAAAAAATTAATAGCGAAAATAAGGAAGTAATTCACATTGCAGATTCTCTCGAACAGATAGCTGAAAGAATCAGTCTTGATTTTTCAGTAAATGAAAATGATGAAATCCTGCAGATTGAAAAATTGATCGGTTCTACTAATCCTGCAGAAAGGACAACATGGGAAAAGAGAGGATGGCTGGAATTCAGAATGATTGACGGTGAAAAAAAATATTTTAACAGGGCTGCATCAAATCTTCTTCTTATAAAAAAGTTTCGTGAACACAAAGATGAACGACTCCTCGAGATAGCCAATGAACCAGGGATGATCTTCCGGTTGAAACACACTGAACAGGTATTAAAATCGTCTAATGCTCAATACGACCCTGTAGTACCTGTAAAGATGGAAATTACATATACTCTTACTGTACATCCCGATGTTGTACCTGATGGAGAAAAGATCCGCTGCTGGTTACCCTGGCCAAAAAGTGAACATCCCCGGCAGAAGGAAGTAAAGCTTCTGAGAACTTCAGTTCCGGCATATATGATTTCGCCCGACACAGCAATTCACAGTACTATCTATATGGAAAGGCAGTCAAAAAAGGGCGTTCCGACTATTTTTCAAATCTCCTTTGATTATACTTCAAATGCTCAGTATTTTAATATGCCGGGAATTAAAATATTGCCATATGACAGAAATTCAAAGGATTATCAGAAGTTCACTTCAGAGCAACTACCACATATTTGCTTTACCGATAATATTAAACGAGTCGCTGACAGTATTACCGGTACCGAAGAAAATCCGGCTTTGATTGTAAGAAAAATCTATTTCTGGTTTAAGAATAACGTACCCTGGACCGGTGCACTTGAATACTCCATTATCCCGAATATACCTGAATATGTAATTAAGAACCGTAGAGGTGACTGTGGTATGCAGACTTTTTTGTTCATTTCAATGCTAAGATACAAAGGGATTCCGGTAAAGTGGCAGAGTGGCTGGATGATGCCACCTGAGAACCAGAATTTACACGACTGGTGCGAGGTATATTTTGAAGGTACCGGCTGGGTACCGGTCGATGTACGCTATGATCTCCAGAAATCAAAAAATGAACTGATTAAGGATTTCTATATTTCAGGAATAGATTCATACAGACTTATAGTAAATGATGGAGTTGAAGGACCCCTTCATCCTGAAAAACAATATATGAGAAGTGAACCCTATGATTTTCAAAGAGGAGAAGTCGAATGGCAGGGAGGAAATCTCTATTTCGATAAGTGGGACTATAATATGAAGATTGAATATATAGATGAAAAGAAATAACATTTACATATTTATCCTCTCCTTATTGATCTTCCTTTTTATCTCCCAGGGGATATACAGGACCAAAAATGATTCAAGTTTAGGAGAATATGTTATTACCTGATAAATTTTTGTTCTATCAGAAAATCAGTCATCCATTTAAGCGGAGGTAAAAAATTCTATCTGAAATCCAGTCTATAAATATCGAAATTTTCCTTTAAGATCTGTCCAAATATGCAACATTAAACAAAGTATGCTCGTATAATGTTATGATGGCGATAGGCATGTGGATTGAATAATATTCAATTAGACTTGGATAAGAATAAAGATGAGGATTTTTTTCATTTCATTATTTCTATTAATAATCTCATTAAATCTTAGTGGGCAGGACTGTAGTATTTTGTCCAAAGCCAATGCTATTCTGCCTGACAGGCTATGTTCCCCATTATCCGTTAATTGGCAGGTAAGCTATACAGGAGTTAATAATGCCGGCACGAGTGTTAAGATAAACTATGACTGGGATGATGGTGCAACAGATTTGGAAAATGCTGTTAGTATAGGAGCCGGAATGTATCAGACTGTCGCAAATCATACATATGTTTCGACCGGTGATAAATGCAACTACAGGCCAAAAGCAACACTGGTTGTCAATGGAGTTTTTTGCACTTCATCAACTCAGGAACAAATAGTTACGGTGTGGGATAATGATGATCATAATGGTGGTCACATGCATATCAATCCTACTGTTTATCCTCTTTGTTTCGGTCACGGCGCCAATGTCAGGTTTCAGGATCTGACGATGTTTAATTGTGTTCCTCCCCAGGAAAAGGATGTACCCAATCTTTACACAAGATGGGTACAATGGATATATGGAACTGACATTACAATGACTGGTCTTCCGGTAACAATTAACGGGTCACCGGCCACTTTCCCCTTTTCGGGACCAATTATTACTCTTCCCGGACCTGTCACTGGGTCAGGAGTATATTCAGATATGATAAATGTCGCAAATGATAAGCTGATAGGCCAGTATTTTCAGGTGACATTACGAAACTGGAATTATTGTAATCCTTATGACGATCCAAATATTCCCGGAACGCCATTAGATCCTGTAAATGGAGATCATCCCCCTGTAATTACTACTGCAATAATACTGATCGTACCCGATCCTGATGCAACAATTACACCCGTAGATACACTTTGTATAGATAGCAGTCCTGTTAAGCTGACTGCACATGATTCAGGCGGACACTGGTCGGGAGATGGAGTAAGTAGTGACAGATTCGATCCCGGGGCAGCCGGAGCAGGTGACCATATAGTGAGTTATAGCATCACAGATGCCAACGGATGTAGCGATTCCGATCAGGTAACTATCACTGTAATGCCATCACCTTCTGTAAATATTACGCATGTAGGAACACTTTACATTAATGAACCTCCTGTTGTACTCAGCGCATCACCGCCTGGTGGAACATGGACAGGAGATGGTGTGACCGGGAACAAGTTTGATCCCGATTCTGCTGGTTTAGGAGATCATGTAATCAGTTATCAGACATTACCTGATAAATTCGGCTGTCAGGGAAACGATACTATTCATATAAAAGTTATAATGCCTGCCGGACCAATTGCGCTTTTTGAACCGGATACTGTTGGGTGTTCTCCTCTTTTGGTCCATTTCAAAAATCTAAGTGAAAATGCGGAATCATATTTATGGGATTTTGGAGACAAGACATCCTCATCAGAACAGAATCCATCTCATACTTATAATATTGCCGGAAATTATATTGTAAAACTAACAGTAACAAACATAGCAGGAGAATCTTCACATAATGGAATAATAACAGTTTATGAGAAACCTACGGCAGTTTTCAATGTCTATCCGACTGAGGTCATAAATAACGCACAGATTGTGGTCTTTACGGATTTTTCGAACTTTAGTGTCTCATGGCTCTGGAACTTTGGAGATGGAACTACATCGGTTGAAGAAAGCCCATGGCATAAATATTCAGCTGAAGGAACATACAAAATTACGTTGAACGTAACTTCAAAGGATGGATGTACGGATTCAGCGATGTACAAATCCCCTATCATAGTGAACTATAAAACAGGTGAAATAAAATTTCCAAACGTATTCAAGTGGAACGGGTCGGGACCGACCGGCGGTTATTGGACAAATGACCAATTAGATGATAATACATTCAGACCATTCTTCACGAATGTAATTGAATATAAATTACAGATTTTTAACCGATGGGGTGTTTTACTCTATGAAAGCACCGATCTGCAAAAAGGCTGGGACGGATATTTTGAAAATAAAAATCTGGCACTTCAGGGAGTATATGTCTGGAAGGCAGTCGGACGATATGCCGACGGAACATATTTTAACAAAGTCGGTGATGTAACATTCCTGCATTAATTATTTGTACCTGCAATTTCTCTCCGTTTTTTAACACTCAGGAATTCCCTGATATTTCATTGTTCCAGCTATCTGATTAATGCAATTTCTATTAAAATAAAACCTGAAATCCATATAATATTATGCTTAATCTTCCGTTATAAAAAAGATATTTTCAGAAAGGTGGAGATTAATGAACATAACGATAATTTAAACGTTCTGTAATAGAAGATTGGTATATTTTTTGAGGTTATTGATGGATTCAAGAATAGTCAAATTAATATTTAAAATTATGAAAAGGAATATTTTAGTAATCAGTATTATTTTGGGGGTGCTTGGCTGGAGTTGTTCCAAGGTCGATACACAAACACAGACACTAGGACTGAAACAGTCAATTGAACGGAATACAGCTGCTATTAATACTGCAATTAATAAAATCTCAGCTACTAAGGGTTATCAGATTCTATCTTTAAGTGCTGATCCTTCTGCAAAAGTTGTTGCTCCGGGGACAACTTATAGAGACAGTATCACACTCGCTCTGATTGCAGGAATTTACGACTATCAGCTTGATACGATAATGTTACACCATAATTTCGCGTATCCTTTCAGGCTATTTAAAAAGACAGGAACAAGTGATAATATGATAGTCAACTTACCTCAGAGGCTGATCTTTCATCCCAGATACCTTCACAGCTTTATTAAATCAGATTCTGTTCTTAAAAATGACTTTACAATTACAGCTACTGATTATCATCTTTATTATAACTACTGGAATAATCTTGATTACAAACTTACTGCCGGTCTTACACTTAATGCAATTGATTTAGGAACTTTTGATGTTTCATCGGTATCAACCTCATTTAATAACCAATCAAATTCTTCTCAATATTCATTCACTGGCGGATACAGTATATCTACTTCATGGCAAACCGGGGATACGGCAAAATTCTCTTTTGAGCTTCTTCAGAATAGTAGTCCTCTTTTGAAAGAGACCACACTTTTTACAGGCAATGGTTTTCACAGAAGAGAAAAACAATATGATTTAACAATAGGAAATGTTGAAATAAAGAGAGGATTTGGAATTGATTCAATACAGGTGTTTCAGAATGGAGTACTTCAGAAAACTGCCGGAGCAAAAATTACTGACAGCGCTGACTCTACCGGATCAATATGTGGTAAAAGAGATATTCTGCTTACATTCGATGATGGAACAACGGCTAAGTTAAGTGATCTCTTAGGCACACCGCTAACGCAGTTAAAAGCTTTGGTAAGTTCACTTCACGATATGTATTTCGCAGAGAATATTGTAAATTACATAGCAGTTAACATATACTTTAACTCGAGGTAATATCTCACATAATAACCCCCTTGTATTCCCCCTCTCTACTTTGTAAAGAGGGGGAATTTGTTAATATACAATGCATTACTCCCCCTCTTTGCAAAGCAGAGAGGGGGTTGAGGGGGTGAGTTCTTTTAGGAATAAGGTGAAAAGTGAGATTATCTAACCAATAAATAATCTACCTATCTGGTATACTGCAAATGACAATAGCCAGGCTATACCTGTTGTATAGAAAACAGTGAAAACAGCCCATTTCCAGCTTCCTGATTCCCGTCTTATTGCAGCTACGACCCCTACACATGGAAAGTAGGTAAGAATGAATAACATAAAGGAGAAAGCTATAAGCGGTGTAAAGACTGTTCTGCCGGCAGTATCTTTCTCAGACTGTATCTTCTCGACTAATGATTTCTTCCCCGAATCATTATCGGCCTGGAAAATAACCCCTAAAGTGCTTACAACAACCTCCTTGGCGGCTAGTCCTGAAAGTATGCTGACACTCAGATGCCAGTCAAATCCCAGTGGTTTCATAACAGGTTCTATTGAACGACCGATGATTCCCATAAACGACTTTGTATGCTTCTCGCTCTTCTGTTCCACAATAAGACGATTTACAGATTCATCCTTTTTATTTATTGACAATTCAGATTTTTGCACCTTTGAAATTTCTCCCGGATAATCTCTCGAATAGTTAACTGAACGGGGAAAATTACTTAATATCCATACTATTATCGATGCCAGCAAAATCACACCTCCTATTTTCCTGAAATACAAACTGGTTCTGAATGATACATGTTTAATAATGCTTCTTATGGTCGGAACCCTGTAAGGAGGCAGTTCCATTACAAAAGGGATCTCAGCTGCCTTGAAAAATACACTCTTTAAGAATAAGGCTGATAGTATCGCAAACAAAGCTCCAAGAAGATATAAGAGAAACAGAACTGAACCCTGATTATTTGGAAAAAATGCACTTATAAAGAGTATATAAACAGGTAATCTTGCACTGCACGACATGAAGGGTGTAATCAGCATGGTGATCAGACGATCTCTGCGACTCTCAATGATCCGCGTTGCCATTATTGCAGGTACATTACATCCAAATCCCATGAAGAGCGGAATAAATGATTTCCCATGGAGCCCGATCTTATGCATCAGTTTATCCATGATGAATACTGCCCTGGCCATATAACCTGTATCTTCCATGAATGATATAAAAAGGAACAGGATAATAATATTGGGAAGGAAAACAATAACACCACCAACACCCCCTATTATACCTTCTATCAAAAAATCCCTGACAATTCCGGGCGTAAGATTATTTGATATCAGCTCTGAAAGCTTACCGAATCCCAGCTCCATCCAGTACTTCGGATATCCTCCAAGTTTAAAAGTGGTGAAAAATGTGAGCCACATAAAAAAAACAAAAATCGGGATTCCCAGATACTTATTTGTCAGATAGTTATCAATTATTTTTGTATTTCTCAGCCTTTCAACTTTGCTTTTTCTGAGTGTCTCTTTCAGTGCACCGGAAATGAAACCATAACGAAGATCGGTAATAACTGTCTCTATGGGATCAGAAAAGAGCTTCTCAAGCCTGTTATATTCCTTTCTTCCAACATCAATTATCTCAGAGGAATTAACACACCTGGTAATACTTTGTGAATATTCTTTATCATTTTCGAGTAACTCTATGGCAAGATATCTGGCGGATATGATGTTGGTGAATGCCCTGTTCCCTTCAATTTTTATTCGTGATTGAATAGCACAGACAGAATTTTCTATCTCTGTTCCGTAATTGATATGTATATGCCTTACAACTGGCTCTCTGGCCTCATAAACTTCAATTATCTTATCAAAGAGTTCTTTAATTCCTTTGCCCCTTGAGCTAACTGTCGGAATTACCGGTACACCCAATAATTTCCCAAGTGAGACATGATCGAGTATATCTCCCTTTTTCTCAAGCTCATCGTACATATTGAGTGCAATAACAATCTGCACACCCATATCAATTAATTGTGATGTCAGATACAGATTTCTCTCAAGGTTTGATGCATCAACTATATTGACAACTATATCAGGCTTATTATCGAAAATATAATTCCTAAGATAGATCTCTTCAGGTGAATAACTTTTTATAGAATAAGTCCCGGGAAGGTCAACAATTGAAAACGTGTAACCCGATTGTTTATAGGTTGCCTCTTTTGAATCAACAGTTACACCGGCATAATTACCAACTTTTTCCTTCGATCCTGATGCGAAATTAAAAAGAGTTGTCTTTCCTGAATTAGGATTTCCAACCAAAGCCACCTGAATCTGTCTTGTTTTCTCTAACCAGTAACCGTTTTCATCTTCACTTATCAGAACTCCATTTGTGGATTGTAGTGTTTTTAATCTGATGTCTCTGTCTACCTCAATAAGCTGTGCTTCACTGTTCCTCAGCGAAATATGATATCCCATTATCTTGTATTCAACAGGATCTCTGAGCGGTGCTTTTTTAATTACTGCCACCTTTTTCCCGACAACGAATCCCATTTCTGAAAGCCGTTGCCTGAACTGACCTCTCCCCTTTATCTTTAAAATTATCCCCTCTTCTCCCCCATTGAGATCATATAGTGTCGTCATCGAATATTTTCAATACTTAAGAATAACCAGAAAATTACCACAATGTTCAATATTAAGTGATACTATGGCAGGGCAACAGGCAACGGGCTTCAGGCTACAGGTTTTTTCTCCTGATACCTCACACCTCACGCCTCAAGCCTGACACCTCCTAATCTACCTTCACCTTTATGACAATTTTACGTACTGGTGCATTCGTCCCATCCTTCAATCCTGGACGATGAGCATCGCCCGGGAAAAAGATAAAGAAATTAGAAGGAGCAGCCTTATAATTTACCACCTTATTAAATGTCAAAAATTCAATATCTTTTGCAGCATCATAAGGAGTAACAACTTCTTTGGCCGTTGTTAAAGGAGCAACATTTATTACCTCTTTGCCGCTTATTACGTATTGGATATCAATGTATTTCCTGTGAGCTTCAAATTTCGCGTCCGCTTCATCTTTGCTGACATACTCGCTTACAGTTGCAAACAGGTTATTACCATCAATGTCGAAACGTTTAACTTCAAGTTTTGTCAAATCATTGTTTTTAAGAAACATAAATGCTTTATCCCATCTCTCTTTATTCTTAAAATAAGAAACAGCAAACTCCCTTTTGTTTATAGAGGCATCAGGAGTGATGGTCCATCCTGCAGCCCACTCTTTTCCTGCAAACCATTTTTCAAGTTTTTTATTACTCCATTTTGAGGGATCTGTGGAGCTTTTGGCTGCTATCAGGCCAAAGAAACTTATTACTATCATAATATTTACAATTACTTTTTTCATATAGTTTGAAGAATTAAAATTTCAATATATTAAACAATAAGACTCAAAGATCGTAAAGATTTTTCATAAATATTGCGGTACACTGCACCTTTTAATAACAACATTTGTTGCTTTGATTCAAATATTACGGTGCCCAGAACCTATGAATTCTTCGACAATTGTTTTTCTGCGGAAAGTCATATTTTCTTATGGACGCAGTCATAGTGAGAAGGAGATCCCTCGCTGGCGCTCGGGATGACAATGTTTTAGAGGAGCACAGGGGGGCAGAAGTGACGATTCGCGTAACCAATTGTCATTTAAGTCAAAATTTCGCCTGCGAATCGTCACTTCTGCCCCCCTCCTGACCAAAAATAGGCTGTCATTCCGAATGAAGCGTAGCGTAATGAGGAATCTCCCCGAAGACTAACAGAATTTTATTAATATTACATTAATAAAAGTGATTTGCCATTAATCTATACTACGTCTTATGAAAAAGATTTTTATATTACTCTCTTTAATTCTTTTGGTCAGCAAAGTCCAGCCCCAGGGAAATACACTATATCAAACAGGGTTAACTGCTGAACAGAACCTGAATGCCATTGGAAATCTTACTCCCTATTCAACAGGGGGTGTGGGATTCGACAACAGATATGAAGGAACAAAAGGCAGCCCCAGATTATTCGATACGCTTATGGCTTCCGTACTTAACGTTAAAGGGCAGAATTACTATATACAGCTTAGATCCAATCTTGATCTCATCTCAAACTCTCTTATCTTCATCAATCCAAAAACAGGTAAGTTGCTTTCAATACCATCCGATATTGTTAATGAGGTAAAAATTAATCAGGAGGGAAAAGATATGGTTTTCAGAACAACCAAAAGTAAGTACTTTGAAAAAGATATTAAAGACGGAGAGTTCTTTCAGGTTTTAAAAGAAGGGCAATTCTATTTTATTAAACTTCCTGTTAAAAAACTTATTGCTGCAGATTATAAAGATGTGTATAGCGCTGACAGACGATATGATGAATATATTACATATTACAAGTATTATATAATGAGTTCCGACAGCATATTTCACCAGATCAGGCTTACAAACAAATCTCTGATTAAGATTTTTCCCGACAAGAAAGATCAGATTAACAATGCTATTGAAGGAAAATCTTACGGAAACGATGAAGAGATGGTACTGGATATTCTCAATAAACTCTGACCGGATGCTATTAAATAAATTCACTCAGAACCTTGAAAAGAGCCTTTCTATCAAAAGGTTTTGAAATAAAACCCGAAAATCCGCATTCAATTGCTTTCTCTCTGTCGTCTGAATAAGCTGTCTGTGCAATTATTGGAATTACAGTATTTTTCTCGCGTATTAGCCTTACAGCCGTGTACCCATCCATAACCGGCATTTTAATATCCATCAAAATCAAATCGATGTTGCTTTCTGAAAAACACTTTTCAACTGCTTCTTTTCCATTATAAGCATGTAGTACTTCTGTGTTTGATCCTGTCAAAAAGTATCTAATCAGCTTAAAGTTACTTTCAACGTCTTCAGCTACCAATATTATCTTTTTAACCGGGAATACAATACTGTCAGGAGTTTTATTTTCATAACCCGGGATGGATTTTATTAGTTGCTTTTCATACGGAACTGTAAAGAAGAATGATGTTCCCTTTCCCAGTTCGGATGTAAGCCAGATTCTTCCTCCCAAATGCTCCACATAAGCTTTCGAAATTGCCAAACCAAGACCGGTTCCTTCATAGAGCCTTTCCAAAGAATATTGCACCTGGTAAAAGCGATCGAAGATCCTGGTATGATATTCCTGTGAAATTCCAATGCCTGAATCCGAAACACAGAATTCAAGGAAATTCTCATTCAGTCTGCACGATACTTTTATATACCCTTTCTCAGTGAATTTTAATGCATTACTTATAAGATTTGAAAGGATCTGTGTCAGTTTGGTACTGTCAGCAATAATTAATGCATCGTGATCGGATAGTCCCGTCTCGCATCTCAGTTTAATATTTTTTTCTTCAGCTCTGTAAGCGAACTGATCACATAATGATTTAAGTGTTAAATTAACACTTATTTCATTTTTTACAGTTTTTATCAGGTTAGCTTCGATATTTGAAATATCAACAATATCAGTAATTATTGAAAGCAGATGATTGCTGCTCTGCATAATTACTTCAATGTATGATTTTTGCGACTGAGCATCGAGATCAGGTTCTCCGAGAAGGGCAGAAAATCCGACAATAGCATTCATCGGAGTCCTGATTTCATGAGAAATATTATGTAAAAATGCTGTTTTAAGTTTGTCACTTTCTTCAGCTTTCTCTTTGGCTCTGATCAGTTCTTCCACAATCTCTTTCCTTTCCGTAATATCATGGCCTATGCCCACAAGTCCTGAAATATTTCCATCTTTATCCTGCAATGGAATCTTTGTTGTCAGCAACCAGCGTTTTACACCTTTTGCACTTATAAACTCTTCTTCAAGGTCATATACCGGCTTCCCCGTGAATATGATTTTTTTATCTTCCGCATAACCACGTTCTCCGATACTGCCAGGAAACAATTCAATATCATTCTTCCCGAGAACTTCTGCTTCACTTGCACATCCGATATTTTCCACATCTGCTTTGTTAGCTATGACTTTTCTGCATTCTTTATCCTGGACATAAATCGGGTCAGGAAGGTTATCAATCAAAGTTCGAAGCATTCTGCGTTCCTGGTCAACGGCTTCTTCAGCCCTCATTCGTTTTGTAATGTCAGTGTCAACACCACGATACCCGATTAAGTTTCCCTCACTGTCCAGCATTGGGATACCGCTTGTGGAAAGAATTACTTCCCTTCCATCTTTGTGAAGATTACTGTTTGTAAAGTCTGCAAAACTTTCTTTTCGTTTGAAAGCATCAAGAGCGGCTTTTTTTAATTCTTCTTTTATCTCAGGTTTGAAAAAGTCGTAAAAATGATTTTTATTAATGATTTCTTCGGCATCATATCCCAATATCTCTTTCACAACGGGACTTGAAAATGTATATAACCCGTCTGAGTCAACTTCCCATATCCATTCACCTGAGTGTTCCGAAATTTGCTTAAATCTCAATTCGCTCCGTTTTAAAGCCTCGTCTGACAGTTTACGGTCAGTGGTATCTTGAAGTACACCAATTACTTTCACCTGCGCACCATCAGATTCAATAAAAAGTTCAGCTCTTGAATATACTGACCTTATGGCTCCATCGTTTTCACGTCTTATTTTAAACTCTACTTCATATGGTTCATTATATTTCAGTAAACGGTCCAAAGCTTCATCAAGGATGGCCCTGTATTCCTCCAATGGACTTTTTTTAATAATTTCGTATGGGATTTCCTGTGTTCCTCTGTCAATTCCAGATATTCCCGATATCCCATATATCCTTAATGCCTCGTCAGAGCCCCAGATTATTTTTGAGGAAAGATCAAGTTCCCAGTTACCAACATGGGCAATAGCCTGAGCTTTTTGCATTCGCAATTCGCTCTTTAACAGCTCCTCTTCAGCAGCTTTTTTCTCTCTTGCTAATTTTGATTTTTTGATTGAATTGATAATTGCAGGCCCAAGGCGGGAAAGGTTATCTTTCAAAATATAGTCATCGGCTCCCGCTTTCAGGCATTCTACAGCAACCTCTTCGTTAATGGAACCTGTTACGAGGATGAAAGGTACCATCGGAACTTTTTCATTGCGCAGAAGAAGAGCAGTCATCCCATCAAACTGAGGAAGCTTATAATCTGAAATAATCAGATCAGGCTCAAAATCTTTCAAGTACTCAAGATAATTGTCTCTGTCATCAACAAGTACTTTTGAAAAAGGAATATTATTTCTTTCAATTTCGTGCCATATGAACTCAGCATCTGAAAGAACATCTTCCACAAACAATATTTTCAATTTGCCAATCATTTTACAATTAGTTTACTTAAGATTAATAGGTTTCACATGAAATTTGTTACCATATAAATCAACTAATTTCAAATTATTTCAAATTATTTTAATCTATTTCATTTCACTTCAATGGTTCATTAACCAACAGCCAGTATAATCCCAGACTGCTCATTGCATTTATAAACTGATCGAAATCTACCGGTTTTACCACATAACTATTAACACCAAGGGCATAGGCTTCCTTCATATCAGGCTCCTGTTTCGAAGAGGTAACAACAACAATCGGGATGTGAGAAGTTCGTTTATCTCCTTTCACAATTTTAAGAACTTCAAGTCCGCTTACCTTAGGAAGCTTAAGGTCCAGAAGAACAACTTTCGGAGGATTTGTAAAAGTCCTTTTTTTAAATTTTCCCCTGCAAAAGAAAAAATCAAGAGCTTCAGCTCCGTCCCTCGCAACTAAAATGTTATTTGCCAGATTATTTTTTTTTAAAGCCCGAAGTGTTAATTCAGCATCATTTGGGTTATCCTCTACGATTAAAATTTCAATTGCACTAAAATCTTCCATGGTATGTCGTTATTAATCAAATGAATATAATTAGATCATGTTGCTAGTTGCTAGTTGCTAGTTGCTAGTTGCCTGGCGTCTGGCGTCTGGCGTCAGGCGTCTGGCGTTTGGTTTTTTATATGCCTGTCGCCTGAAGCCTGTTGCCTGTCACCTTCTAAAGGTAGACTGAAATAGAATGTCGCTCCCTTTCCAACTTTTCCTTCAGCCCATACCTTTCCCCCATGCTTAAGAATGATTCTCTGTATAATTGCCAGTCCAACTCCGTTTCCTTCAAATTCAGCTTCACTATGTAATCGCTGGAAAACGCCAAATAGTTTATGTGCATATTGCATATCAAATCCGACACCATTATCTTTAATAAAGTATGTAATCATTTTCCCGTCGGCTTTCGAACCAATATTAATTTCAGAGACATCATTTTTAGATGTGTACTTTATGGCATTGGATATCAGATTAGTCCATACTTGTCCGAATAGTGTTACGTCGCCAAAAGCTCTATACAGCTTTCCAATATTCAGTTTTATTCTTTCTCTTTCAGTCGGAGAAGTCATACCTTCAAAAATCAATCTTGCCATCTTTTTCATGTCTATCTCTGAAGGATGCATGTTGCTTCTCCCGATCCTTGAAAAACTCAGGAGATCATCAATCAGTGCTCCCATCTGTGTAGCGCTTGAAGAAATTATCCCACAGATCCTTTTCCCTTCTTCATCAAGGGTTGACTCATAATCTTCAAGAAGGATCTTTGTAAAGCCATGAACAGAACGAAGAGGAGCCCTTAAATCGTGAGAGACGGAATAGCTGAATGCTTCAAGCTCTTTGTTTGCAGCTTGTAGCGACTCGGTTCTATCGGCTACTCTCTGCTCCAGTTCTTCATTCAGGTTATGAAGCGCTTCTTCAGCTTTCTTCATTTCAGTGATGTTATTTATTGCAGTCATGAAGTAAAGAGGTTTACGATCCGCATCACGACGCAGGGCTGTACCTACATCAGTCCATATCACAGAACCGTTTTTATGGATATATCGTTTAACGAATCGTACTGAATCTTTTTCACCACTAAGAAGCATATTCAGGTGACTCTGGGTAACCTCAATATCTTGTGGACTGGAAATGTCTTGCCATTTTGTATTTTCAAGCTCATCTTGTGAGTATCCGAGCATATCACAAAACGCTTTGTTCACGTGTATCTCTCCTGATGGAAAAGTTAAGGACTTCCCAATTACAGAATGGTCGAACACATATTTGAATTTGTCCTCACTTTCGCGTAATGCTTCCTCAACTTGTTTGCGTTCGGTAATATCAAGAATTGTCCCGACAATGGAAATCAGATTACCATTATTATCGTAACTACCTCTGAATGTCGAGTAATAGTAACCAATACTCTTATCGGGGCGAAGAAACTTCTGTTCATAGGTACCGGGTTCATGGGATTCAATAGCTCTGCTGATCAATTCTTTGTCACGCTGATTATTTTCCGGCCAGGGTGACAATTTGAGAATAGAATCTATTTGCGGTTTGAACGTTGCAGGATCAAGACAGAATATCTTAAATACTTCATCTGACCAATCAACGTTGCCGGTTTTAATATCCCAGAACCAGAAACCCAGATGAGCCATTTCCTGGGCTTCTCTTAATCTTTTTTCATTTTCATGTAAGGCTTCCTCCGCCTTTTTGCGATCCGTGATGTCCTCAACTGTTCCGTCATAGTAAATGATCCGTCCATTGCCATCCCGTACGGCATTAGCGCTTTCCCTTACGAAGAGCGCTTTCCCATTCCTCCTGTTCCAGGCTGACTCCAATCCTATTATCTTGCCATCATTTTCAATAATCTCAAGAAATTTTGATCTTGGATAATCTGGTTCATAGCCTTCCTCTTGCAGATTGCGCTGTTCGAGTTGCTCAAACGTATCAAATCCCAGCATACTAACCATAGCAGGGTTTGCCATTAGAATTCGCCCGTCAAGAGTAGTGCGGTATATTCCAATGGTGACATTTTCATACAGGCTTCGGAATCGTTCCTCATTTTCTTTGAGAGCAGCTTCTGCTAACTTGCGATGAGTGATGACATCAAAGACAGCAACAAAATATTCTTTTTGAGGACTATACACTGAAATTGAGAACCACATCTTTAAAGATTCTACCCAGGTCTCAAAAACTTCGGGTTTACCTGTCACAGCGACCCTTCCATATCTTTCTAACAATTCGGGATCTGCCTCCTGTATTCCCGGAATAACTTCCGACACTTTTTTCCCTTTCACATCCTTCAATCCGGTCAGAGATTCAAACGCTTCATTCACATTAATATATATGAAGTCAGGAGGATGTCCTTCTTCATAAAGCATCTTGCAATATGCAAACCCATTCAGCATATTTTCGAATAGCTTTCTGAAAAGATCTTCGCTCACCTTCAATTGCTCTTGAGCATTTTTATTCTCTGTAATATTGACAACTGTTGACAAAGTACATGGCTCTCCGTTTACCCTAACTAACGCCATCGAAGATAGACCATAAAGTATCTCTCCTTTCCTGGTTCTGTAGCCGATTACCTTACCAAAAATTCTTCTTTTTTCGCTGATTTCATTTATAATCCACAGCCGTTCACTTTCGTCAGCCCAGATATTCAACTCTTTGGCGGTACGTCCGATAACCTCCTCGCGCGTATATCCCATATCTTTTAGAAAGGTATTGTTGATATCAATGAATTTATTATCACTCACTGACGAAATTGCAACCGAAACCGGGCTCATCTGAAAAGCAATAATGAATTTTTCCTCCGATTCCTTTATCTCTTCTTCAATCTTTAGCTGCTTTCTGTAAAATCTTAACCGCTGATCCCAGATCCAGAATCCGAAAATTGATGCATTTATCAAAACGAGCAGAACTATAACTATTACAATCAGGATAAGATATTTTTTTAACGGAAGCAAAATCTCCTCCTTATCAATTTTTGCCACCATGAACCATGGAAAACCAGGTACATTGGATAAGTATCCCACAACATCTATATTTCTGTAATCCATCCCTTCTGTTACCCCCTTGAAACCGCTGATAGCTTTGGCACCAAGAAGGTTTTTATTTGACAGGGGCGCCTTTAGTTTCAATGATGTGTTCCGTATGTGCCTTAACTCATTAAGATATAGAACACTGTCACCATCTTTCCTGACGATCAGAGTTTCTGAACTTTTACTTGGAGTGGGCCATGACTGAATTAGCGGAAATAATAGTATTGAAGGATCAATACGAAGAATCAGAATACCTGAGAGAGACTGACTTTTACTTTCAGGATCAACAAGAGGTATCAGAATATCAATATGAACATATCTGACAGATTCCGATTTATGAAGATCTGTCATAATTATTCTGTGATTTTTCAGAACATCAGCCAGCTCTTTGCCAATAAAGTCGCCAGGAACAGTATCTTCAGATGAAAGTGATAACCTCACTTTTAATGCAGCATCAACCAGCAACACATTACTGTAGCTATAACCACTGTGAACCGATTTCATCCATTTTATAAGTTCACTTTTTATTCCCGGTTGGGTTTTGTTTTTAAAATACTGTTTAATAGCATTAATAAATGGTTCATTATCTTTTAAAGTTACTGCATCTCCGAGCCGTTCATTATGCCACTGTTCAATCTGTCCGATTTTCAGAGATGCAATAACTGAAAGGCTGTTTTCCTGTTCTCTAAAAATCCGGGTTCTTTGTGTATTGTAATAATAAACACCTATCAGAATGATAATGGCACAGAATAAGATGAAAATCGCTCCCAGTTTCCATGGAATGGTTTTTTTATAATCAGGCTTTGTATCAGATACAGCCATCATTTGAAATATCTAGTTAAAATTAAATCTCATATATCAGTATAACAGCTATTTAAAAAACAGACTAAGCCTTATTTTCTCTTAATTATCTGAAAACTGATTCCATAAACCGGGTTAAAATAAAGTTAGACAAATATCTCATCATATATTTGCAATATAACAATTTTACACCTCTTTTGTTGTAGGTAAATATCTGATAATCATGTAGGTATTTGACCTACATGTTATTACATTACCACTTCTTTGTGATATTCACAAAACTATAGGGCGGCAATGGCCCTGTTATTTCAATCAGGAATCCCGAACCTTTATCTTTTTTTCCAGGGGTATCGGCTGCATTTTTGAATGTCAAAACTCTGTCTTTGTTTACAAGAAAGGAAGCATTTAGGATCATTGTTCCTGCTTTGCTGACAATATCCTCATTAAGAACCAAATTCAAGCTGGATAATTCACTAATATTCTTGAGATCATCAAAATATGATTTTCGGTATTCATTGCAAATCCGGTCCACTTCAGCCTTAATAAGTTCAGTTTTTTTCCTTTGCAATAAATATGCCTTTCCGGGTGAGCTCGCCATAATCTGTTTTTCAAGATCTTCAGCAACCTTGCTTATGTTGTCGATTTGTTCACTAAGTATTCTACGATTACAATAAATTTTTACTGCCCATTCTTCCTTTCCCTTAATGTTAAGTAAGTTTTCTTTAAGGGAAGAAGAATAAGCCGTGAAGAATTTTTTCAGGTCGTTTTCAGAATTATAAATTGTACCAAATTTAAAAGGAATCATGGGAGTATGCTCCATTATTTTGTTGATCACTCTGATATGTTCCACGATTTTGGATTCCAGCCAATTAATATCCGACAGATTCTTTTTTAAGTTTGTCTGAGAAAATTCTTTTTCAGACACAAATTTAATAATCACATAAAAGTCATCATATAAAACTGTTTCCAAACCGTCGGACTCCCAATTTTGATATGGTCCGGGAGGATTGTCAGTAATACCAAAAACATATATCAGGTCGTTCTTCATAATACTTATGCGCAAAAACTTTTTAAGAAATTACTCATCATTACTATCAAATCCCTCCTTATGATTTATTAGGCAACGCAATCACCATCCTTATATTATCAGGATATTAAATCAAACCGTGTGCCAGAAACTTTACAGGATCAAATAAGTGATTATCTGAGGCACCCTAAACGGCTAAAATATAGCCATCAGAGTATTAAAAATTCTTTCAGGACAAGAACAGTCAACAGAAAATAATATTAAATTAATAGAAATAAAAGTGAAATAACCGCACAATAGTGCGGAATCGACTTCTTAGGATTCGCTTTTGTTGATAACAATATTGTATTTTTTCATCTTCCGGATCAGGGCATCGCGCGTAATTCCAAGTAAACCGGCTGCAGCTCTCTGATTATATTTAACACTTTGCAGAGCTTTTTGTATGATCATCATTTCATTATTTTTCAGATTAACTGAATCTGATTGCTGATCTGATAATGATACAATTTGTTGTTTTACAGGGAAATCATTAACCTCAAGAAGTTTACCCTTACAAAGTATAATAGCCCTTTCAACCATATTTCGCAATTCTCTGACATTTCCCGGGAAATCATATCTGATAAGCGCATCATAAACCTCCTTAGACACCTGTATATCCGGTTTATTAAATCTCGTAGAATAAAGATCAACAAAATGGTTAAGAAGTGGTTTGATATCCTGGGGCCGTTCCCTGAGTGCCGGAATATGTATATGAAGAGTATTTAGCCTGTGAAGCAGATCGAGTCTGAATTTTTTTTCCTCCACCCTTTTGTCAATATCATGATTTGTTGCTGATATTATTCTGAAATCAGTATGTATGGGGTTTGTATCACCCACTCTGGTTATAACTTTTTCTTCAGTGGCACGTAATATTTTTGCCTGAAGATTAAAAGGCATATCTGCAATTTCATCGAGAAAAAGAGTTCCCTGGTTGCAAACTTCAAAGAAGCCCATTTTATCACTGATGGCGCCGGTAAAAGATCCTTTTTTATGACCAAAAAATTCGCTCTCAAGAAGTGATTCTGTTATGGAACTACTGTTAACTGCGCAAAAAAGATGGTCTTTTCTGGCACTTGAATAATGTATGATCCTGGCTATATTCTCCTTGCCGGTCCCGCTTTCACCGGTTATGAGAACATTTGCTTCAGGATACTCAGCAGCAGTTACCGCATGCTCGAATACTTTCAGGATCTGAGAGCTCACACCAATAAACTGCCTGTCAATTTTTCCTTCAAGAGTTTTTGAGATTAACGAATTTTTCTCTTCCATCTTTTTCAGTTTCCTGTGCAGTTGAAGATATTTCTGCGTACGCTCAATGGCAATCTGGATATCGATAAATCTGAACGGTTTACGTAGATAATCGAACGCTCCGAAACGCATTGCTTTGATAACCGTATCCATATCACCATGAGCAGAAATAATAATTACCTCCATATTAGGATATTGTACCTTCACCTCCTTCAGGATATCCAGACCATTCACCCCTGGTAACCTTACATCAAGTATCAGGAGGTCAATTTCATGATCGTTTAATACTCTTCTCCCTTCTGCTTCCGTATTGGCTTCAAATGACTCATAGTCAGAACCAACAAAAAATCCATTTAATTCTTCTGTAAACTGTTTCTCATCATCAAGAATAAGGATCTTCATCTTTTCTTTTTCTTCCATAATCATTTCCTCTTTTTAATAACCAGGTCCACTATTATTTTTGTTCCTGACGATATGTTGCTTATTATATCTATTGTTCCACCCATTTCCCTGATTATCTGATAGCAGATTGATAATCCAAGTCCTGTCCCTTTACCTTCATCTTTTGTGGTATAAAAGGGCAGAATGACATTGTCTAGATCATCATCGCTTATACCTATTCCATTGTCTTCAATTTCCACAATTATTGACGGGCCCACCTGAAAAGATCTGATTCGTACGATCATATTATCATATTCCGGATCTTTGTTCTTTCTTTCAATTACTGCGTCTTTTGCATTAGCCAGCAGATTTACAATAACCTGTTCAAATTTATATGTATTTCCGACTATCTGGGGAATCTGTTGTTCGAGCTGAAGATCGAGGGTTATTCCCAAATGTTTGTACTGCTCGGTAATCATGGAGATCCCGTTCTCTATACTTGTATTAATGTTAAATTCAGCAAGAATATAATCATCATGACTCCTTGAAAATGCCCTGATATGATCAATTATGTTCCTGATTCTTATAATATTTTCAAATATTTTGTCAGATTTTTCCTTTATGAATCCGACTTTAACATTTTCGTTTCTGGCAGTCTCAAACAAAATCTTATCAAGAACCATTGAAATAATATTCAATGGCTGGTTTATTTCATGAGCTATTCCTGATGCCATCTCACCCAGATTAGCCATCCTGTCAGCATGAAGCTGCAGTGTCTCTGCTTTCTTTCGCTGTGAAATATCACGGATAATGATCATAAATGATAATGGCTTTCCCTGGGGTCCCTGGATCAAAGTTGCACTTAGCTCACCGGGGAATAAAGTCTTGTCCTTCTTTCTGATTCTTAATCCAATGTTTTGAGTTCTTCCTTCAATCATAGTATTATCAATCATCTCCTTAATTGTTTTGTTTTCCTCGGAAGACACAAAAATTGAAAGCTTTTTACCAACCATTTCATTTCGTGAATCAGCACCAAACAGTTCAAGGCCAATATCAGAGACTTCACTAATTACCCCTTTAAGATCA
>Ga0302164_10000219_pt1 | contig 21499 bp, 12 predicted proteins | sample I_Fen_E3_1_FD_193500 | JGI IMG/M metagenome (GOLD analysis project Ga0302164, IMG submission 193500) | Peat permafrost microbial communities from Stordalen Mire near Abisko, Sweden - I_Fen_E3_1 | ecosystem: Environmental > Terrestrial > Soil > Wetlands > Permafrost | place: Sweden: Abisko...
ATTACAAAAAAGCACCAGCAAATGCCGGTGCCTCCTTAACTAAAACATAAACAAACTATTTTATTCTTTTATTGTTATCTCCACACCATCGTTCCAATGTTTATACTCGGGTGTATAATACAGGTAGGTGTTGCTTGCTTTGCCTTTATAAGTGCCGGGTACTTCGGCCTTTAAATCCAGATTGATGGTTTTGGTTTCGTTGGATGCAAAACCCATCCAATAAAAAACCAAATAATTATCAAAAATTTCATAATAGGCAGCCTGGTTTTTCTCCATCAGTTCTTTTAACTGCCAGGGCTGTGCAGCAAGGCCTGCGGGAATGCCGATTTTGGCAATAGCCATCGGTTGCAAACTGGCGTTGGTATTGGTAACAATAATTTCCATGCGTACCGTTTCACCCACTTTTGTTTCGTTGGTTTTTAAAGTGGTACTTAGTTTTAATACTGCTTTATCGCTGTTGGGTGGTGTAAAGGTGTTGTACGCTACTTCCAGGTTATAAGGAATGGCTTTATCTTTTTGTGCATAGTTTATGGTAAAACTGTTATTACCTTCTCTTAAATTTTCAGTAAGCGTTTTATCAGCAATAACAAGTTTATTATTGATGGTAAAATTTACAGGGGCATCTTCACTGATGCGGCCAATTAGTTTAGAATACTCTACAATAGCTTTTAATGCCAGCACGGTAGATTGCGTAGATCCATAACCGTAATAACTTTTCTCTGCTAAGATCCTTGAAATAAGATTGGCCACTTTACCCACTTGTGGTGCAGGTGCTTTCATTAATGCCATGGCATACAAAGCGCAGGTCTCTACCCTTAGCGATGCATCTCTTGAATTTACCACGCTGGTTTCTGCATTAAAATTCACTTTATCATATTGTTTATTCAACTCCTGCATCAGTTGATCATAGGCAACCGCATCTTTCATGTTTTGCGCTGCTATTGCCATCATCGCCAGCTGATAGCCATCTTTGCTTTCGATGGCTTTTTTAACTGCGGCTTCATATTCCTTTTGAATTTCTTTGCCAATGCCCGCCTGCGTAAGTGCATATACAATGTAGGTGTTGGCAATTTTATTAGGTACTGACGCAAAACGATCGTAGCCACCGCTTGATAAATTGAAAGTACCATTGCCATCCCTGCGACTGAGTAAAAATTGTTTGGTACGTGCCAGCATTTTTTTATCTACATCAATAAATTCCTGCATATCGGTAAACTCCATCAGGCCATAAGCGGTTAAAGCTTCGTGCGGTGGTGTGTGGCCAAACCATTCAAAGCCATTTTGTGCTGTTTCAAAACCAATTAATCTTTTATAACCACGGTCAATATAATCCAATGCTTTTTTCTCAATGGCAGGGTTGGCTTTGCCCGACTCTTTTAAATACTTCAACACATAAATATTGGGATAAGTACTGGAAGAAGTTTGTTCAAAGCAGCCATAAGGTTCTCTCAACATCGATTCAATGCCATCCAGTAATTGCCCTTCTAAATTTTTATACAGTTTTAAATTAGATTGTAATGAGCCGGGTATCATTTTACTGATCACAAAATTATGTTGCGCATTTTGGTTGCCCGAAAAGGTGGCGATTACAGGAAAACCTTTATCAGTAGCAACAACAGGTAATGAAATAGATTCATTATCGTTGGCACTGCTAACAATAAATTGTACATAACCTTTTACTGCACCGGTTGCTTCGGCGGGTATTAGCAACCGTAATGAGCTATCCTTTTTTACCCTGGCAGTATTGGTATAATTACTGGTTTTAAAATTTCCTGGAAACATGGCCGTAATATTCAACAGCATATCTTCGGTACCATTGTTTTTAATTACCAGTGGTATCAATGCTTTATCACCCACAGTTAAGTAGGGTGGAATTTTGGCATCCACCTGAAAGGCATTTTGTACAGCATAAGTAGCCTCAGCCCGGCCCAGTTTTCCATTGTAGCCAATGCCTTCGGTAATGGCCCTGAAGGTAGTGGACGCATCAGAATTATAAAACTCCACTGATGCCAAACCATCTTTATCGGTTTGCACTACCGGGTTCCAATAAATGGTTTCCCTGAAATCTGTTCGGTCGTTGGTAGCAGTGCTTGTATATTTGGGTGCATAAAATTTCTTTGCCACGGCATAAATAGTACCGGTGGTGTATACCTGTTGAGAAGCATAGTAATATTTGCTGGCAAATTTAAAACCCAGTTTTTCGTACCTGAATTTTTTTAACTCGATGATGATAGCCCCATTTGCCGCCCTGCTGCCATACAATGCCGTGGCGCTGGCATCTTTTAATACGGTAATGTTATCTATATCGGCCGGGCTGATAGTATTGGCATTGATCTGTTCCATAGGTATACCGTTTACCACAAACAGCGGGCCTGATAATGATTGGGTACCGGCGCCCCGTATCCTGATCTGTACATCAGCACCCGGATTAGCTACGTTGGTTACCATTAAACCTGCAACCCTACCTTGTAATACGGCACTCCATTCATTAAGGTTATTGATGTCTTTAGTATTAATAACCTGTACAGAACCTGTGACTGATCTCCTGGACTGTGTTCCAAAACCAACTACCACCACTTCGTTTAACGCGGCAGTTGCTTTAAACTTTGGCAATAATGCATTTTCATCAGCTTGTTTTTTATACTCCGCTTTTACAACAGTGGGAGTAACCGGGGCCATCATTCCTAAATCCAAAGGCATTGCAGCCAGTTGCCTGAATTCTTTTGCTTTAGTTGGATTATACCCTACCCCATTCTGCAATACTTTAATATTTATTTTCTCTTTTTTATTGAATGACTGTGCAAACAGGTAATAATTTGCCCTTGGGTTTAACTCGGAGAAGAAAAACTGACCTTCTTCATCTGTTTTTATTTTTATGGCTTTACCATCCGGTACAGCATCTACCAAAAACATTTTTGCCTGCACCGGTTTATTAGCGGCATTTAAAATTTGCCCGCTTAAAATATTATCCTGGTCGGGCAAATACTTTAATGCTTTTTCATTCAGTACATATTCTATATAATCAAAATAGCGGTAGCCATGGGTAAGCATCAGCAGATCCAGTGCGGGAATGGCTTTGGGTTCATCTTTCTTAAAATAGAATTGCGGCTCTTCAATTTTTCCCTTCAGCTCGCTGCTTAATAGTAACCAGCTTAGTATATGGTCTTGTTTGTCATCTGCAAACGTCCACAATTTATCATCTACCACGGCCAGCGAAAAATTTGCCGGAACGGGCTTTCCTTTTTCATCCACAGTTTTTATGGTGAGCAATACTTTTTCTCTGGGCAAGTATTTTTGTTTGTCGGTAGTAATGCTTACGCTCAGTAGTTTTTCTTCATTTAAAAACACCAGCCTTTCTGCCAATGGCACGTCATCAGTTTTGTACAAAGTGAATTGTGCAATACCGGCAGGAAAAATATTTTCATCCAGCGTTAATTTATTTTCTCCTTTATCTAAAAACAATGTTTGCGAATGATAGTTAACAGATTTGGTACTGGCTTTCAACACTACTTCCATTGCGGTTGCAGCAGTTAATAATACTGTTATTTTTTTATTGGCTTTGCTTACCTGCATTACCACACCATTAGCCGATGCAACCGGCAACTCAAACTGCTGTGTGATATTGGAAGGAGAGGTGATAACAGCTTTATACATTTGCCCGGCCTGCGGCGTAAACAAAAATTTACCCATGCCAAAATGATAGCTTTCAAAATTTATTATGGTATTGCCTTTATCATTGATAACATAACCCTTAATATCTGCAGCTTTACCATTTTCGTTTAATGCTTTAAAAGCAATATAGCCGGTAAGGCCATTTACTAAAGTACCGCCTTCGGGCATAAACTGCAGATCAATTTTATTAAGTACAATAGGGATGCTTCTTGAGATCGCTTCTGTATAAGCATCATAATCAACCGTAATATTCAGTAAGCCATCAGTTGCAGAAAGATCAGCGGGTAACGAAAAATTAATTACCGCTTTACCTTCGGTATTGGTTTTAATAGTTTGTGCGCTGATGACCTCACCGCCAACAGATACAGTATATCTTACCAGGTAATTACCAATGGGCTCATTGGCAATATTACGCATCGAGAAATTGGCTTTTACAGCGCTGCCTGCACCATACCCTTTTTCGGGAAAATCTAATTTGAGCAATATCCTTGGTGCCAGCACTTTTTGCAGGGTGATCTCTTTTACAAAAAAGCGATTGTCATTTTCATTCATCATCCAGCTGGTGTAAGCCCGTATTTTATAAATGCCACCTACAGCCTGTTCGGTAAAATCAAAAGAGCCTTCGGTATAACCATTATTAGCTTTAAAAGATAATTTTTGTGCAACGGTACCGGCGGGACTTATTAATTCAACATACACTACATTGCTTTGGTAGCTGGGTGTTTGATCCTGTGCTTTTACCAGGTACAATTTAAAATATACCACTTCGCCGGGTTTATAAAAAACGTGGTTGGTTTGAATGTAGATCTTTTCTTTAGTGGCAGCATAGTCCTGTGCAGTTGTTGTTAAAGAAAAAAATACTGCTACTGCAATAAGCAGGCTGCTATAAAATAATTTTTTTTGCATGGTACTAGAATTTAATTGATACAGAAAAACCAAAAGAGTGATACGAAGGGATATTAAAAAAATCGAGGCCGGATGTGCCGGGCTGATCATTTAGTAGTTGATTAACATCTGCACCTTTGTATGCCGACCATAATATAAGGTTACTGGCATATAAAGAAAGATTGAGCTGTTGTAAATATTTTTTTGTTGAAGGTTTAAAGGAGATAGCAATATTATTCAGCCTGATACAATCGCCTTTTTGAATATAGGATGCAGCAACACCGGTTGGCCCGTAACGTACCCAACGGTTTTGTTCAACCGGTAATGACGGATCATAAAAATTTACGGGAACGGTATTGGGTTTACCATTTACATCCACACCATTAAAAACATAATTGGTGGTATTGCGCAGCTGAGCTGAATTGGCGGACCTTCCATAGTAATCCAATAAAGCTAGTGTGCCATTCCACATATCACCACCTTTCCGCCACTCCCAATCAAAATTAAGATCCCATCTTTTCCAACTCACATGATTGCTCATCTTAAAAATAAAATCAGGTACAGGGTTACCAATAACATCTGGTGTATTATTTACCATAGGGAAACCATTGGCACCAATGATAATAGTATTGTTGCCATCTTTTAAAAAACTGCTGCCCACAATGGCGCCTAGTGGTGCACCTTTTACAATGGCTTTGTGTACATCGCTGAATCCTGCAATGGGGGTGTAGTTATAATTATCTTTTACTGCAGTAACCATGCTGCGGTAAGCAGTAAAAGAAAAACTGTTGGCAAAAGAAAGCTTGTCTTTATAATAATGAAACGGGTACAAATTCAACTCCATTTCTACGCCGCGGTTGCGGTGATCGGCCATGTTTACTAATTGCAGTTGCCCGCTATTCATTACCGGAAAAACATCGTTGTATGTATTGCGGATGAACCAGTCGCACGATAAAGTAATACCATATTTATAACTCAATTCTATACCTGTGCTGTATTCCTTATGTGCTATGGCTTGCAGACCATTAAAATTGCTTGCTTCTGCTGCGGGTAAATGTTGCAATGCGTTAACTGCAGCATATTGCGTTAAAGCATTTTGTGCAAACGAGGTATTGATAGGCAGTTCGCTATTGAAGCGGTTAAAATTTCCTTTTAGTTTTACCGCGAGGTCTGTGGCATTAAATACATTGGTAAACCTGGTGTAAAAGGAGATTGCAGGCAGAAAAAATTTATTGGTTACTGCGGTACTGGAAGTATATATTTTATTGTTAAGGAATACACCGGTTTCAAAATTGGCCTCGCTGTTGTTATATATCTGGGCATAACCAATAACAGCATCGTTGGTTACCCGGTGATAGCGATAAGTTAAATTGTTAGGCGCATATTGCACCTGCGTCCGGTTGACGCCATGCACGTAATTACCGGTAAGTGTACCCCTTAACCTGTAATCGGTAAAATAAAAATTGTTTTCGGCAGTAACGGTAAAATAATAATTGGCATCATGTGTATTTCTGTTTAAGGGCATACCCGTATCAAAGAATGCGGTACCGGCCGGATAACCTGTATTACTTTGCTGCTGCAGTTTTTCAAAAGCCTGCGATAATTTTATTTTACTATGCTTAAATTTTTTTTCTATGGTAAAGTTGCCCGTGTGATGCTGTTGTAAAAAATGATGGTCATTGTTCTCCAGTAAAAAGAAAGGGTTATCTGCATACAGGCTGTAACTTCTTTGCAATGCATTGATGGTATTGCCTTGTTTGTTATCAAAACTTACCGGACTTAATAAAGCATTTTGATATACCCTGTTTAAAAAACCATTGCGGTTACTGTTGGAAAATTTTTCCTGCATATAGTTATAGCTGCTGCTGAGTGTAACTTTTTTTACAGTACCCTCCACGCTTGCAGAAAAATTGGCTGCATTATTTTTGTTGGATACAATAAAACTCTTCTCATTACTTTGCCCCGCCTTAATAACAGTACTCAATACCTGCTGATAATTTTTGCGATACCTGGCCTGCAGTGTTACAGCATTGGAAAATAAAGCTGCCGTACGAAAAATGGAAGGGGTATAGATCATTGCTTTTCTTCCATTGCCCGTACCGGCAGCCACTAATCTTCCATTTACATCATAGGGATAATAAGTTCCATCAAATTCAAGTGTATTTATGGAAGGGCCATAACTGAATAATTCATTGGTGTGCGGTCCCTGCCAGGTTAAACTGCCGTTAGCAGAGCCACCCTGAACATATTGTTGTTGTACCGCTGGCAGGCTGTTAATACGCTGTACCGTTACGTTGGATGATACTGCGCCTCCGTACCAGAAAGAATTATCAACAACGGAGTGCAACTTTATGGTGTTGCCTTTTAAAACACTGATTTTGTTTATTGCAAAGTTGCCGGAAAGATTATAACCGCGATAGTGCAACACGGCTTTGTTCATACTATTAGTTGAATCAATTTTTCTGCTTCCGTTGGCATCATTTTTAATGCGGGCTAAATAATCAGCAGATTCAACCGGTTGTACTTCCTGCGCTATTGCAAAGCCGGGTATCAGCAATAGTATAAGTAATTTTATTTTCATCAGTTACCGTTTTGGATGATAGGGTCGTTGTCGCATTTTTTTAACGGATGCTAAAAGAAAAAGGATTGCATAAATATTTTTCAGGTATTTATTAATACAGCCACTCATCCTATTTTAGTATACTGGTTTAGGAGATTATTATATTTTTATAAAAATTACTGTTGTATGAAAAATAAACTGATTGCCTGTATTATTACAATAGCTGCGTACAGCTTTTGCACTGCACAAAAATTAACCACCCCTCCGGATGGTGGCAATAAGAAAGCCATGGTAAGTGAACGCATTGGTATTACCGATGTAACCATTAGCTACGACAGGCCTGCTGTAAAAGGCCGCGAAGGAAAGATATGGGGCGGCCTGGTGCATACCGGTTTTATGGACCTGGGTTTTGGTACCAGTAAAGCAGCGCCATGGCGTGCGGGCGCCAATGAAAACACCACGTTTACCTTTAGTACTGATGTAATGATAGAGGGTAAGCCTTTGGCAAAGGGTACCTATGGTTTTTTTATTGCTATGGGCAATGGGGATGCCACGCTGATCTTTAGTAACAACTCCACTTCATGGGGTTCGTTTTTTTACGATGATAAAGAAGATGCCTTGCGTGTAAATGTAAAAACTGTTACGCTGAGTGAAAGTGTGGAAAGATTGCAATACCAGTTTTTGGATGAAAAAGATAACAGCGCTGTAGTAGCACTGCTTTGGGAAAAATTAAAGATACCATTTACAGTAGAAGTGGATTATGTAAAAACGCAAATTGAAAGTTACCGCAGGCAATTAAGAAATGATGAAGGGTTTGAAGCTGATGCATGGGTACAGGCTGCAAATTTTTGTGCCGATCATAATACCAATTTACAGGAAGCTTTGATATGGAGTGAGTACGGCATCAATGGTGTATTTATTGGACAGAAAAATTTTAAAACACTCAGTTGCAAAGCAAATATTTTAAATAAGCTCAACCGCAATGCCGAGGCGGATACGTTAATGAAACAAGCCATGCCGTTAGCTACCATGCAGGAACTGCACAATTATGCCCGCCAGTTGCTGCGCCAGAAAAAAACTAAAGAAGCATTGGAAGCATTTAAACTGAATGCACAAAAGAACCCGAATGTATTTACTACTAATATGGGATTAATGAGGGGTTACTCTGCCAATGGTGATTATAAAAATGCTGCAAAGTATGCAAAGCTGGCATTACCGCAGGCGCCTGATAAAGCAAACAAAGATGCACTGGAAAAATATATTCCTATGCTGGAGAAAGGACAGGACATTAATCAATAAGCAGTTGCCGTATAAAGATAACGGCCCCCGCAGTATTGCGGGGGCCGTTATCTTTTGTAAATACAATCGTATTATTCTAATTTATTTCAAATGCTTTGAAATAAGTTTAGCCATATCAAACATTGATACCTGTGCTTTACCACCAAAAACTGGTTTCAGTTTAGCATCAGCATTGATCATACGCCTGTTTTTTGAATCCTGCAGTTTATTGGCTTTGATATAAACCCAAAGTTTTTTTACCACTTCTGTACGTGGTAATCCTTTGCTTCCTACAATAGCTGCTAAATCAGCACTTGGTGTAAGTGGTTTCATAAATGCTGCAGATGGTTTACGTGCAGATTTCTTTTTAGCTGCTTTTTTTGGAGCTGCTTTCTTTGCTGCTTTTTTTGGAGCTGCTTTTTTAGCTGCTTTTTTTGGAGCTGCTTTTTTCACTGCTTTTTTAGCTGTTTTTTTTGTTGCCATTTTTTAAATTTTAGAATGTTAATGAGTATTTAGTATTTACCAGTACCAAATATAACTTATTTCCAATGGTTCAACAATGCGTTTTAGTTAAAAATATTTTCTAAAAATCACTATTGTGAATAACAGGGGGATTAAGGCTTTTTTCATTGAGGATTTTGAGTATTCAGGAAGTGTGACATTGCCCTGTTTTTTGATAGGTTTTACTATCTTTCCATCACATAAAAAAGGAGCATGAGCACTGTACCGGAGTTAATAAAAAAATTTGGTTTGCAACCACATCCCGAAGGGGGCTGGTATAAAGAAACCTATAAAAGCACAGAAGTAATTCTTTCAAATGCTTTGCCAGAGCGGTTTACAGCAGACAGGGCATTTTCAACCGCAATTTATTTTTTACTGGAAACCGGAAATTTTTCTGCTTTTCACAGGATAAAAAGTGACGAATGCTGGCATTTTTATACAGGTGATCCCTTGATGGTTTATGTAATTCAGCAGGATGGTACAATGGAAATTATCCGCCTGGGAAGCGATTTTGCCATTGGGGAATTATTTCAGTACGTAGTGCCGGCCAATTGCTGGTTTGCCAGCAGGCCGGCTCCAAAAAGCAGCTTTTCCTTTGTGGGCTGCACGGTAGTGCCGGGTTTTGATTTTGCAGATTTTGAACTTGCCGATGCCAAACAATTATCAAAAGCATACCCCCAACACCAGCAAATTATACAGCAATTATGCAGGTAAAGTAAAAACTTACTGAAACAAAGCCAGCTGCATGGGCTTGATTAACGGAACATTTTTTTCTTCCAGCCCGGTTGGTGCAATAGTATAAACGGCAGTTGCTTCATAGCGGGATGCAACAATAATTGCAGTGCCATTTGCATGTGGTGTAAATAGTTGTTCGGCTAATTGCGGTGTATTATTCTCTTTGGATAAATGGGTTAATACAAGATGCGTCATAAAAGGTGCACGGTGATTGATAAATAAATCCAACGCTTCCTTGTTGGATAAATGCCCCTGCCCTCCACGGATACGGTTTTTTAAATGTAACGGGTACCTGCCGTTTTCCAGCATGGCTTCATCATAATTGGTTTCTAAAAAAGCAGCATTGCATTGCTTAAAATAATGAATGAGCGGTTTACATGTTTTACCAATGTCTGTAAATACACCTACTGTTGTTGTGTTATAGCGTACAATAAAACTATGTGGGTCGGCTGCATCATGGTATTTGGTAAAAGCGGTAACAAACAATTCTCCCACCTGCACGGGCTCATCTGCCTTAAAGTGTTTTGAAAGATGCTTAATTAAAATGGGGCCATACTTTGCCGTTATACTGGTAATGTAAACCGGTAAGTTGTATTTGTTGGCTAAGGTAGATACGCCCTTAATATGGTCGCCATGCTCGTGCGAAACAAAAATGGCCTTTACTTTTTTAATATCCAGCCCTAAATGTTTCATTCGTTTTTCGGTTTCGCGGCACGAAATACCCACGTCTACCAACACTGCTTCGCTATTGTTACCAATATAATAGCAGTTTCCGTTGCTGCCCGAATTTAAAGATGTAATGAATAATGACATTGATTTGCAAAGAAAATCATTTTAACTGTATGATAATGAGCTAATTTATACAATTAGTACTAATACGAAGGGTATCTACGCCGTATATTTTGCGGAGAATAGTTCTCCACAAACTTTGTTTTTGTAAAACAGGAGTTGTACTTTTACGCCAGCTTACTACCCCTGACCGACCCAATATAACCTTCCTGATTAAACCGTATCCAAGTTCCCAAGTCAAAACCGAAATTCGTTTCCAATCCTCTGAATAGCTCCGTTATTTAGGACCTATTATTTAATTAATTTTCCTGAGTACATTTTAGATCCAGTTACTTATTGTATCGTCCTTTTAAAAACCAGGTGTTTGGTTTTTGCGTATTCATTTACAGGCAAAAGTTAAACACATAAAGACAGAGCAATAATTACCTCATAAAAAAATATACATTATGGAAACATTTTACACTGCTTACACCAAATTACTTGATTACAAGACGTATTATTTTGTAAAAAAATTCACCGCCTTTCCGGAGTTTAAAGATGTATCGCCAATTTTAGAATCTTATGGTATGCATACTGATTTTGATAAGGCCTGCAGTATTGCAGGATTAACTGATTCAGCTATAAAGGAACAATTGTTGCAACAGGCAGAAGAAAATACCCACCGTGCAAAAATTGTGGAACTGGGCAACAACAGCTTTTCCAGTAAAAGCGTAGCCGGATAAGAGTAGTTTTTAAATTTATAAGTAAAGCCTTTTTGGTAATTGCCGAAAGGCTTTTTTATTTGGCGGCTTTACAACAAAAATTTTTGCTACATTTAATATTATGCAAAGAAAGAAACCGGATGTGGATGTGATACTGGATGTACTTACTGAAACATTGGCAGCAAATCCCACTTCTACTTTTACGGCCAGTTTATTACAACAATACCACGAACGGGGAAGCCTCAGCAAAAAGCAATTAGAAGGGCTGTATCATAAAGCATCTAAAGTAAATACTATTACAGATGGCAAACTGGCTACATTACAAGCCATCATTTTAAAAAAGCCAACACGGTACAAATCGCCATTGCCACAGCCAACACCTCTTTTTGTGAAAGACGAATTAACAGGCCTGCAGATTACTGCTATACTCCAAAAATATCCTCAGCATAAGCGGGTACTTTTTTTTAAGGCTAATTACGATAATAACAAACCTTTTTCGGTAACAGATACTGAAGAGCTGAAACGGTTTTATAAATTGCTGATTGAAAAGTAAATCATTGAATGCAGTTTATTTTCATGCATTACCGCTGATGCTCATCAAATAATCAAACAGGTTGGTTTCTGAATTGATACCCAGTTTTTTACGCAAGCGGTACCTGCTGATTTCCACACCACGAACAGATATATTCATCAGCTGTGCTATTTCTTTGGTGGATAAATTCATTCTTAAATACGCCGATAATTTTAATTCGTTACCGGTAATAGTGGAATGTTTCTCCTTAAGACTGGCTACAAAATCACTATGCACTTTATCAAAGTGTTTGGTAAAGTTTTCCCACTCCTTATCTATATTATCATCTTCACCTAATGTTTTGATCAACTTTTTTATCTCTGCATTAGCAGTGGGGTTATCAATGGCCTTCATGATATGCGTAAGGCCTTCTTTAATTTTTGTAAGTAATTCTCCCTTCTTAACCAGGTGCATGGCAGATGATGCCAGTTCAGAATTTTTGAAATTAATTTCTGTTTCCAGTTTATCGTTACGCAATGTTATCAGCTCACTTTCTGTTTTGCTCAATTCTAATTCATGTATGTACAACAGTTTTTTTTGCTCCTCCTCATATTTTTGTTGTTGCTGATCAAATTTTTTCTGCTGCCATTTGTATAGTATAAACAAGCCAATCACCAAAAGCAACAGGTAAATAATTTTTGCCCAAATGGTCTGGTACCAGGGTGGCAATATCTTAAAGGAATAACTTGCAGGCAGCGATTCATTGCCTAAATTACTTCTCACTTTTACTTCAAACGTAAAACTGCCTGCAGTTAAATTGGTGTATTCTTTTTCTGTGCGGTTGCTCCAGTTGCTCCAGTTGTCATCAAAACCTTTTAACCTGTAGCTGTATTCCAGGTTGGATTGATAGCCAAATACGGAAGAAGAAAATTCAAAACGAATGGTTTTCCATCCATCTTTTACCTGGGGGATGGCCGCCTTATCCTGCTCCTGTTTTTCATTAACGTCTTTAAAATAGCCGCCAAATAATAGACTGTCTGTTTTATTTATGATTCTTACGGCCCTTAGCTGTACCTGCAGGTCGGGTAAATTTTTCTTGTACTTTTCGTAGTTGATATGAAAGAAACCTTTTTCTCCACCCAAAAAAATATTATTGGCATCAACAGGATATATAAATTCAAAGCCGCTGAGCATTTTATTTCTTAATTCCGGCAGGTAAATAATTGCAGGTTCCTTTCCTGAAAAATCAATTACGCCCAGCGTTTTTTCATGTATAAACCAAACATTACCTTCTTTATCCTCTTTAAGATAGCGTACACTTTGATTGCCCAGTAAATTGTTGTAAGCAGGATCGGGTTCAAAAATATCTTTATCCCTATTGTATATAAACACGCCTTTTTCTGCTGCCACCACTACTTCATTCTTAATTTTATAAATGTGGTTGTTAAGTGTAGAGGGTAAACCATTTTTATCGGTGTAAAGATTGGTTTTGTAAGAACCGTCATTGTTTTTACTGATCCTGTACACACCATGGTAAGGATGCGATACCCAGGTATTATCATATTTGTCCAGCGCCACAAACCTGGATGATTCATCGAAGCCGGGCACCTTGCCGGATGGAGTAAATTGCCCGTTATTAAAATCAAAAAAGAAAAGGCCTTTATAATTTCCTGCAATGATCTGTGCCGATGGGAAAGTAGAGGACAAGGGTACAAAATTCCAATAGCCGGGATTGGTAGAGATGGGTTGTGCAGTATTATTATTTATTACAAATGCACCTTCGTGGTTGCCCAGCAGTAACTGGTTATTAATTTCGGCTAAGCCCCAGGTTTGGGCTTTGGCATTTACTACCGGCAAAAAATTTCCTTTGCTAAAGCTCAGGTCTTTCATAGATTGCAAAGCCACACTATATAATCCATTACTGGTACCCGCATACAAGGTATTGTTATGAATGATAGTAGTGTAACCAGAACCATTTTGTAAAACGGGATTAATTTGTTTTATGGCACTGTTGTAAGCAATAAAGTCAATACCATTATCCAGGCCCAGCCACAAATTACTTTGCCTGTCTAAAAAAATGCTCAGCACATTATTGTTCTGCAATCCTTCTTTTCCCGAAAAATGCTGGATGATATTTCCTTTAAGATCGATAATGTACACACCGCTGTTACTGGTAGCCAATGCTATCCATTCATTATTTGCAGCAGTAGCGGCATATATTCTTTCCATTGCAAAAAACTGGTTGTTGGCAGAAGCCAGTGGTGTTATAGCGGTACTGGTTAAAATAAAAAGCCCATCTTTTAAAGTAGTTACTAAAGCGCTGTCTTTATTAAGCGGTAAAATATTGGTAACAGGATCTGAAATTGGAAAAGCGGCTTTAACAGGCAGTGGCGACCAGGTATCATTTTCAAATATCATCAACCCGGTTTTGTGATCGTGTGCGTAAAGATGCCCGTTGCAGGCGCCTAAAAAGGACCATTCCAGCGGAGCATAGTAAGTTGCTACCGACTTGTTGGTAAATTTGAAGATTTTATTACCGGACCGGAAAAACACATTCTTATTAAAACAAACGATATCCCAAACATCGCCGAAAATTTTGTCCTTGGCAGGAATAAACCCGGTAAGCGGATTGTATTGCAGGCGGCCATTTTTTGCAGGTGCAAAGTACCCCAGTTCGTCCTGGCCTCCTACATAAATTCTATTATCGGGCCCAATTTCCACTGAGCGTACAATGGTTTTATTGGGCAAAGGGTATAAGTTCCAGCTTCTGCCATCGTAGGTAAGCAGCCCCTCATTATTAGCTACATATATAACACCATTACTATCCTGTTTGATATCCCAGTTTTGTAAACCGGCGCTGTACAATTGTTTAGAATAATTGATCACGTCGGGTAAGCCAATAGTATTTTGGCTGTGTACACCAAGTGGCAGTAATATAAGCAGCAGCAGTTTTTTCATATCTGCATCGTTGTTTAGGTAGTGAAGGTATATAAATTTGAGTGATGTAGTATTGAAGTAGTATAAATACACTTAAAATCAGGCATTTACAATTTGTGATGTAGTAATGATGTGGCATTTAATTTCTTTTCTGTAGTAGCAGAATCTACTTTTACTTTCAATTCATCACTACCAAAAACGATTGCTCATGAAATGTAAAATCAGGTTTTTGCTATGCGCTGCTTTTTTTCTTTCCTTCCTCGGCGCAGTTAACGCACAAAGCATCAATGTAAACGGAAAAGTAACCCGTAAATCAAACAACGAACCACTGGCTGGAGCATCTGTAACAGTAAAAGGGGCAGCAGCTGCCACCACTACCGACCAGGCAGGAAACTATTCCATCACACTACCGCAAAAAGGCGCCACACTGGTAATCTCTTATTCGGGTATGACCCCGATTCAAAGAGTAGTAACCCAGCCGGGGGTGCTCAACTTTGCTTTAGAAGAAAGTGCATCAAGCACTTTAACCGACGTTGTGGTGGTGGGATATGGTACACAAAAAGTGACCAAGGTATCCGGCGCAGTATCAACAGTAAAGGCCGCCGATATTCAAAAGCTTAACCCGGTTAGGGTGGAAGAAGCTTTACAGGGGTCTGTTTCCGGTGTAAATATTATTCAAAGCGGTTCACCAGGCGCAAGCCCTACTATTTTTATACGTGGTATACCTGATCTTTCAGGAAAGCCTACTGTAATTGTAGATGGTGTGGAACAAACCGTAGACGACCTTAACTCTATTAATCCTTCAGAAATTGAAAGTGTATCGGTATTAAAAGATGCCGCAGCCACAGCAATATATGGTGTAAAGGGCGGTAACGGTGTAATTGTGATCACTACAAAAACAGGCCGTAAAAATCAAAAAACAGACATCAGCATAAACAGCAGTTATAGCATTCAACAGGTAATACGCACGTTACCAGTATTGAATGCTACTGAATATGGTGCTATGCTTAATGAAGGAAGCACTTTATCTGGCGGCAACATCATCTTTCCCGATCTTACTGCATTAGGTGTGGGTACCAACTGGCAAAAGGAAGTATTTTCTAATGCGCCATTGCAAACACACAATATATCTGCAAGAGGTGGCAGCGATAAAATGACGTATTTTTTATCGGGTGGTTATTTACAGCAGGGTGGTATTATTGGCGGTTACGACAAATCAAGATTTAACCGCCTGAATTTTACAGCCAACCTTGCATTTGATCTTACTTCTAAACTTAAATTTATTGTAGATGCCAGCTATTTAAATTTTAACGGCAGAAGCGTTGCTGAGAATGCTTTCAACAGTATTTTAGGGAGCGCTATTAACTACGATCCTACCGTATCAAAATACAATACCGATGCCAACAGCATTGGCCAATACGGTTACAGTAATTTAATTACAAGAGAAATTTATAATCCACTTACCAAACTGGAGAATACTTACAATACCAATGTGGGTAATAAACTGTATGGCAAATTTGAATTACAATACGATGTAATTAAAAACTTAAAAGTAACTACCCGTTTTGGATACACTAAATACGATGGCAATGGTAAAAGTTTTGACCCTCTTGTTTTTTGGGGGGTAAACAATACCGGCAATACTATGAATGCTGATGGTTCAACCATTTCGGGCTTGCATAATAGTGTTTCGCATACCAAGGCCACTTATGGCAATTTTAACTTTGATGCATTTGCCAACTATAATTTTAAAGTGGCAGAAAAACACAGTTTTGAAACCACCGTTGGTCTTACTTTAGCAAAAGGTTCGGGCAATACAGCAGGCGCAAGCAGGCAGGATGTACCTTATAATTCATGGGAGTTTGCCGATTTTACTGCGGCCACCGGAAACACTTCCAACAATAATACCAACGGACTTAACGGCTATTATTTTCAGTATGTAAATACACATGCATCTGGCTTTGCCAGGGTAAACTATGATTACAGCGAAAAATACCTGGCTTCAGTAACGGCAAGGCGGGATGGTTCTTATGCTTTTGGTGTAGATAATAAATTTGCCAATTTTGTTTCAGGATCATTAGGCTGGGTGGTAAGTAAAGAAGATTTCTTTCACTCCAACTTCATCAATTTTTTAAAAGTGAGGGGCAGTTACGGATCGGTGGGAAGTGATAATGGCATTAACCCCAAAAGTGTACTGGTAACTATTCAAACCGATTACCTGGCATCACTTTATGGTTCGGGTAACAGTATAGGTTACACTTTTGGAAATAATTTTTATCCGGGTTCTACTATTGCTTCTGCAGCCAACAGTGCATTACGTTGGGAAAAGCAAATACAAAGCAATGCCGGTTTTGAAGCTACTTTTTATAAAAACAAATTCAATATCTCTGCTGACTACTTTACTAAAAAAGTGGATGGCTTGTTATTTACGCCTTCTCTTTCTGCCTATTTGGGCACTATACCTCCGCCCCCGGCTAACATAGGAAGTACTAAAAGCAGCGGTTTAGATATTACATTGGGTTATACCAGCAAGGTTGCAAAAGATGTAAACTTAAATTCTTCAGTAACCTTTACTACAGTTAAAAATATGGTAACTAAAACCGGCGATAACGGTGCCTTTATATTTGGCGGCGGTTATTTTAACGGACAATCACAATCAGTAACCATTTTTGCACCAGGCTATACACCCGCTGCATATTGGGGGTATAAAACCAATGGCCTATTTCAAAGCAATGCCGAAATTGCTGCCTCACCTATACAAAACGGTGCTAAACCCGGCGACATCAAATTTCAAGACCTTAATGGCGATGGTGTAATTGACAGTAAAGACCAAACTCAAATTGGTAATCCTTTTCCAAAATTTACCATGGGCTGGAGTTTAAATTTAAATTATAAGAATTTTGATTTTAGTGCCTTCACTTATGCATCAATAGGTAACGATGTTTACATGGCTTTTGAAAGAAACGATACGTACACTAATAAATACAGGGCCGTATTAAGCAGGTGGACAGGACCTAACACCACCAATGATGCCAAAAGCCCGCGGTACACTTTTGTTGATGCCAATAACAACAGCAGGGTATCTGACCGGTATGTGGCCGACGGTTCTTTTGTAAAAGTAAAAAACCTTTTACTGGGCTACAACATTCCATCAGCAAGTATTAAAAAAGTATTCAGGAGCATAAGAGTATATGCACAGGTAAAAAATCCATTTACGTTCACTAAATACAATGGTTTTGATCCTGAAATAGCAGGCGGTGGTTTATTGGACACTGGTGTAGACAGGGGTACTTATCCGCAGGCAAGAACTTATGCTGTTGGGCTTGATATTAAATTTTAAAAACTACAATTAAAAATATATGACAATGAAAAATATAAAAATATTAAGTGTAGTGCTTTTGGTGGCTATGCTTACCTCATGTAAAAAATGGGTAGATTATAATGCACACCAGGATTTTTTAATTACCGAACAAGATTATTTAAAAACAGAAGCCGATTACAGGGCAATGGCAATTGGCGTTTATTCGCCACTGCAATGGCTAAACCAGGTTGTGCCGGTGGGTGATATTGCGTCTGATAATGCGGTAACTGGTGGCGAAAGCGCATCCGACGTTTTATCGTTGCAGCAGATAGATAAGTTTACACACTATCCCATCAATTCTACCATTGCCGATCTGTGGCAGGTAAGTTACGAAGGTGTTAACAGGGCCAATTATTTATACCAGTACAAAGCAAAAAATATTGCGGGAGAAACAGTAGACTTTGCAGGCAAAGAAGCTTTATATGGCGAGGTATCTTTTTTAAGGGCCTACTACTATTTTACCCTGGTAAAATTGTTTGGCGATGTGCCATTGTTTACGGATAAAAGATTAACCTTAACCGAAAATAAAACATTGGTAAGATCATCCAAGGCAGATGTGTACAAACAAATAGAAGTGGATTTAACTAATGCCATTGCGGTATTACCGGCTATCCAAACCGACAAGGGAAGGATAACTAAATATGCCGCACAAGCGCTTTTGGGTAAAGTGTATTTATATGAGAAGAAATATGATGAGGCCAAAGCAATGCTTGAAAATGTGATCACTTCAAATGCATTTAGTTTGGTTGCCAATTTTAGTTCCATCTTTTTACAAAGTGGCGAAAACGGCCCCGAATCAGTATTCGAAATTCAATATTCCAACGGATCGGGTACGTATGATTGGGGGCATGTGACCAGGGGCCAGGGCAATTTTTCAGTACAACAATGTGGTGTAAGAGGGCTTACCGGCACAGGCGCAATGCCTTACAACCCGGGATGGAGCACTAACTTACCTACTAAAAATTTAGCCGATGCTTATGCAGCAGGTGATACCAGGAAAGCAGGTACCATCTTTGATGTGGAAGCTTACAAAACTGCTAATCCCGCTTTAAATGTAACCTACCAGGTTGCTCCTTATGAAAATACCGGTTACTACAATCAAAAGTTTTTACCTCGCAAAGGCGAAACATCTGGCCAGGTAGAATTGAATTACCTGAACAATTTCAGAACCATTCGTTATGCCGACGTATTACTGATGGCAGCCGAGGCCAACAACAAAGCCACTGCAGCAAATGATGCCAAAGCGCAAACTTATTTAAACCTGGTGCGCCGCCGTGCCTTTGGGGATAATGCGCATGATATCACTTCTACCGGTACTAATTTATACGATGCCATTTTAAATGAGCGCCGGTTAGAATTAGCCATGGAAGGAGAACGCTTTTTTGATTTGGTAAGAACCGGAAAAGCAGCATCCGTTTTAGGGCCACTGGGATTTGTTACCGGAAAGAACGAAGTATTTCCAATTCCGCAGGGAGAAGTTGACGGATCAGGCCTTTCTCAAAATGCCGGCTACTAAACTATTTAAACAAATTTTAAAATAAAATTTATGAAAGCATTAAAATATATTTTGGGAATAGTGTTGCTGCTAACAGTTGCCGCAGGTTGCCAAAAACAAACCTACGATGATGTTTCGCTGTTGCAGCCGGGTTATACGCCAACAAAACTGGCAGCACTGTTTACCATTACGCAAGACAATACAGGGCTGGTAACTATTTACCCGGGCAGCGAGGGCGGCTCTTATTATGAAGTATTTTTTGGAGATACGTCAAAAGTGGCTGCAAAAGTATTGGGAGGTGCAAATGTGCAGCACAAATATGCCGAAGGAGCTTATACCGTTAAAATTGTAGCGCATAGTTTAACAGGACAAACTACTACCTTAACACAACCACTTACAGTTTCTTACCGGGCGCCGGAAAACCTTGCGGTTACCATTGCACGAGATGCTGTAAACAGGTTTAAAGTAAATGTATCGGCAACAGCTTTATACGAAACATTTTTTAAAGTAACTTTTGGCGATGTAGCCAACGAAGTACCGCAGTCTTTTTTAGAAGGGCAGGTTATCAGTCACACTTACGCAAGTACCGGCACCTACACTATCAAAGTGGTGGCACTTAGTGGCGGTGCTGCTACCACTACTTTTACCCAGGTGGTATCAATAAAAAATCAAATGAACCTGCCGGTTACTTTTGATGATCCTACTATTGATTATTCAGTAATTGATTTTGGCGGCAATGTTTCCAGCGATGCAGTAGATCCAACTAATGCAGCCAACAATGTTAAAAAAACGATTAAACCAAATGGTGCCGAAACATGGGCCGGTACCACAATGGGCAACGATTTGGGTTTTACATCAAAAATTCCTTTTACTGCTGCAACTACTCAAATGAGTATGAAAATATATTCCCCTGCTGCCGGTATACACATTCGGTTAAAAGTGGAGGATCATTCGGATAATACCAAGTCAGTAGAAACAGAAGCACTGACTACTGTTGCCAATACCTGGGAAACGCTGATCTTTGATTTTGCCTACCAGGCCACAGGAACGGCTGCACTAAATTTATCTTATAACTACGATAAAGCTTCTGTATTTTTTGATTTTGGTACGCCCGGAAGCGGCAAGGTTTTTTTATGGGATAATGTAAAGTTTGAACCAGTAAATATTTATACAGGCCTCCAGTTACCAATCGATTTTCAATCTACCACGCTGGCCTATAATTTTACCAACTTTGGTAACGCTACGTCAACAGTAGCAACTAATACACATGCGGTGGGTATCAATACATCTACCAAAGTAGGTGCATTAACTAAAGCTGTTGGTGCAGAAGTATGGGCAGGTTCTTTCCTGGAATTGGGCAGCCCGATTAATTTTTCTACACTTCAAAAGATAAGAATGAAAGTATGGGTACCTGCAGCAGGTATTGATGTAAAATTCAAAATGGAAAACCTGGCCAATTCCGCCATTAATATTGAAAAGGATGCTATTACTACTGTTGCCAATGGCTGGGAAGACCTCACTTTCGATTTTACCGGTATTGTTAATTCCAACAATTATCAAAGAGTAGTGGTATTCTTTGATTTTGGTAATGCCGGAACAGGGGCCACTTATTATTTTGATGATATCAGACAGAATTAATCACAAAAAAAATCAAGATCATGATAAAAAATATAAATGCAATTGCAATAATTTTAATTGCTACGCTGATTGGTTTCGGCAGTTGCAAAAAAGAAACCTATTCTTTTGGTGCATTAAAAACACCGGAGGGGCTTACATTGGCACCAACGATATTGGGCGTTGATGCAACCAACCCTAACGGAGATGGCTCCGGCCGGGTAAATTTTACTGCTGCGGCTTCCCCGGCGCTGTTATTTAAAATTGATTATGGCGATACCAAAACAGATACTTCTTACTCAGGCAATTTTGTTCATAAATACAGCACCCCAGTTAAGGGAACTTACGATTATACTGTTACTGTAAATGCAATTGGCACGGGCGGCAGCACTTCTACACTCAGTAAAAAAATATCTGTGTTTACCGATCACCAGATACCGGCTGCGATAATTGCCGCATT
>Ga0302164_10000220_pt1 | contig 21419 bp, 18 predicted proteins | sample I_Fen_E3_1_FD_193500 | JGI IMG/M metagenome (GOLD analysis project Ga0302164, IMG submission 193500) | Peat permafrost microbial communities from Stordalen Mire near Abisko, Sweden - I_Fen_E3_1 | ecosystem: Environmental > Terrestrial > Soil > Wetlands > Permafrost | place: Sweden: Abisko...
GTTTGCATGGCCTTATGATACCACCACTTGAGTTGATGTAATTAAAATGTGCCAGGTATAAACTTGCGTCGGGATATTTGGAAATCAGCCGGTCCATTACAGCCAGGTAATCAGGATGCAAAATGTCATCATGGCCAATGAGCGTTATGAATTCGCTTTTTTTTACGTCTTTTATACGGCCCCAGTTTTGTTCAATGGACAATGGTTCAGCTGCCGGTAATATCCTGATGCGTTCGTCCTTTTGTAACTGCAACCATTCCATGCCGCCATCTGTACTGCAATTTTCTAAAATCAATAATTCGAAATTTTTATACGTTTGAGAAAGTATACTTTCCACACATTCCTTAAGATAATTGCCGCCATTGCGTAAAGGGAGTATTACACTAAATTTTGACATCTTTTAATTTTTGATCCGCCTTTTCAATTTTACCAGTATATCATGAATAAAAGGAGCCCTGGATTTTAAATAATATTTAAAGCGATATTGCTTCATCAATTCAATCCTGAAAATTTCTTTTTCAGTGTTTTTGAAATTAGTATTTTTAAAATAGGCATATAAAAATGATAAGTGAGACACAACCCACATGCCAACAAAATGAAGCATTTGCTCTTTAATCACCGGCCACTCTTTTAATTTCGCCATATGTTCTTCTACATAAACCGGGAAGTTTTTAGCAGCTACAGCAATTTGCTCGTTTTGATTACGGCCAAAATTTTGAATGTGCAGTGTTTGACAACCGAGAGACTTGTTGATGATTACACAACCGGAATGGGAGCCCACAATTCCCAGGTACGCATAATCGCCCAGAAAAGGAGTGCCATAATCCGGAACACCACCTGATTTTATTAAGACGTCCCTTCGTACCATACAGGTAGACCATAAGTAATGAGTAAACAATTTTAAAGTAAAAAATGATTGCAGAAATTCGGCGGATGAAAATGCACGGGTATAATTAAGTTCGTGCTCATTGGATAAACATGAATTTGTTCCTATTTTGAGTTTATAAAGCTTCGCTACATCGGGGTGAGTACAAAACCAATCGCAGCCACCGAGGTACATACCATACCCGGGAAACTCCTTAGTCAATTGATAAAATGTTTCTAATAAGTCAGGATAAACGGGGTCATCGTCAGTAATCATCACAATAAAATCTGCGTGAGATCTTTCAATAGACTTATTGAAACTCTTTATCATTCCCAGGTTATCTGTATTACTGAAATATAATACCCTTGGGTCGTTTATAGTTTTTACTACTATTTCAGCAGATCTTTCCGGGTCATTATCTGATACGATCACTTCAAAATCAGAAAATGTTTGTGCCAGTATAGACTGTAATGTATGCTTAAGAAAAACAGGACGCTTGTAAGTACTCATACAAAAACTTACCCATGGTTTCTTTACTGGATCCATCTTTGTTATTTTATCCTTTTCAAATACCCGTCTGGTGCAACACTTACCAATAGTTTATTATCCACTTCTTTATTAATCACAAAATCGTGGTTGGATTTCAAAAATTCATACACTGCGGTCTTTGGATTATCTCCTATGCTCCAGGGCCTGTCTTTATACAAGTCGGCAGGCAGATCTTCAACGATGGTATCAAAAGCAACCAGGTAAGACCCTACCGTTACAAATGGGGCATATAATTGCAATTCTTTTAAAACATGATCGTGTGTATGATTGGAGTCAAGGCAAACCATAACTATTTTTTTGCCGGCAGCATATGTTTTAACCTGCTCAATTATTTCATCACTTATAGCAGACCCTTGCAGCATATTGATACGCTTACTCATTGGATGCTGTTCAATTTCCTTCCTGTTGTGTTCACGGATATCAATATCAATCCCCAACACTTCGCCTTTACCAATCAATTCTAAGATAGATGCATAATAAATAATAGAGCCCCCGTGTGCAATTCCTGTTTCAATAATCAGGTCGGGCTTAACTTCCCAAATAATTTCCTGCATGGCTATCATATCCTGGGGATACTGAATGATGGGCCTGCCCATCCAGGTAAAATTGTAGGAATAACCTGCACGAATAGTTTCTTCGGTAAACTTGCTGCTTACCTGCAATAATTTTTCATTCTTTCCCTGCAACTCAATCCTTTTTTTACATTCTTCTTTAAATGCTTCTACCGGGTTCATTATTATATTTTTAAAGTGTTATCAAATTTATGCCCAAAGGCTCGGTTACCGCTTTTATTTCATCGATATAATTAATATTCATTACAACAATATTTTTTATACCATATGCAGCCAATTCTTCGGGCTTAATAATATAATGGCCGGTACCACCAACATACTGATGCTGCTTTTTAGGATTAATATCAATCACACATTTTACTTTTTCCCCTCTCTTATCCAGTAAGTTTAAAAAAGTTGACCCTTTTGCACCAGCGCCCCAAATGGCTATATCCGTTACACCACTTATCATTGTATTGTATTGATGCAAACGCTCCAAAAATTTCACCCTGTACGGCTCCACTGTTCTTTTTGCAATTTCATCATTTACGTCTGCAAGATTTGCAATTACATAAATATACTGACCATTAAAAAAATGGCCGCCAATGCTTTTTTTGAAAAGCATTTGTAAAGTTGCTAAAGTAAAATAATTACAATGTTCATAAAAAATATCCTCTGTAGCATTGTGTTCCATTATCCATTCAAACGTGGGAACTTCAATATATAACCTGCCCTTGTAATTGTTAGCTGCAGCAATTGTTTTAATAAAATGAAAGGGTTGCGAAATATGTTCCAGCGTATGCCGTAATATTATGAACTCCGCCCCAACATCAGCATATTTATCCGAAAAAAAATCTTTCACCACCTTTGGCGACTCCCCTTCATAAGTAGGATCAAAGCCAATAATATCAACGCCCCGCTCCAGCAGCATGTCCATAAAATAGGCTTTGCCGCAACCAATTTCTACTACTTTCCCTTTTAAAGTTTGATTATCCTGCATTATTTCAATTACATGCTCCAGGTGCTTCCTGAAATAAGCAGAATTGCTTTGCTCATTTTGATAATGCATATCATAGTCAATAATAGAGTCTGTAAAATCGGCGCTAAAAACAAAACCATTATCCAAAGATTGTGCTATCACCACATCTTTGCAAGGCGCATTTTTTGCCGCTTCTTTTGTTAGATAAACTTTATTCTGAATTAAAGGCACCGATTTTTGCTCGTAAATAATTGTGGTATTGGTACTGCCGGTTAGTGGACACTTAATCATTATTTGAAATTATTTTTAGTTTATTGATATCCCCCCAAAACTCCATCGGTTCAAAATCAGGATAGGAATAATAGCCGAGATTTAGTGTAATGGTCTTCCCTTTTGCTTTTAAATAATCAGTTACAAAATCCTTCACTTTTACCGGCCTGCCGCTGCAGCAATTAATAATGCCGGAAACTTTTTGCTGCAATGCTATCGCCACAATATAGGCTGCCACTTTTTCCACCGGTAAAAAATCCCTTACCTGCTCTCCGCCACTCATATTAAAAACAGTATCCCCATTTTCTAAAGCCCTGTCTAACTGCGAAAGTAAGGAATTTGGATTTTGTCCTGCACCCCACATATAAAATAGCCTTACCCACTTCAACTGAAAATCTGCCAGCGTTTGTAAATCCTGCATCTGGCGGCGTAAAGTATCTTTAGCAATAGCATAAGGGTTGGCGGGTTCTGCTTCCATCGCTTCGCTAAGGCAACCTTGTTGCATACCATATTCAAAACAAGTACCTGTAACTGTAATATCTTTTTGTCCGTTCATCACCAGGTTTTTAAGGAATGCAAAATGCCTGGGCAAATTTTCTTCGGTGTGAAAGGTGGCTTTATAATTGGGCAACCCTTCCCAGGCCAAATGAATTACAGTATCGGGGTTATCAAAGTATTTTTGGTAATTGGTATTTTGTTCAAACTGTTTCAGATCAAATGAAATATAATGTACCTTTTGAAACCAGCTTTTTTCTTTTGCCTTTGCTTCATTTGATGAAGTGGCAATTACGGTATGGCCGGCTTTTAACAATGCTTCAATAACATAATGCCCAATAAAACCGGTAGCACCGGTTACCAATACTCTTTTCATGTGTTCATTATTATTGATTTAAGCCATCCGGAATTTGCCAATGAACATTCTTCGGTAGGTGTAATTCCTTTTAATGGCTCATTTCATTGGCTATATTATTTGCAATGAAGGAATCGGGATCACAAATTTTCCACCCCATTCATTGATATAAGCAAGCTGCTGTGTTATTTCATCCTTTAAATTCCAGGGAAAAATAATTACGAAATCTGGTTTGGCTTCTTTTAAATGCGCTTCGTTTACTACCGGTATATGGCTTGCCGGTAAAAATTTATTTTGTTTATGCGGATTGGCATCTACCACAAAACTGATAAGGTCGTTTTTTATACCGCAATAATTGAGCAAGGTATTCCCTTTTGCTGCTGCGCCATAGGCTGCTACTGTTTTACCTGCTCTTTTTTGGTCAATTAAAAATTCCGTCAGGTCTAATTTTACTTTTAATGCTTTCTGTTGAAAATTATCATAGTAAGCAAGGCCATTTAATCCTTTGTCGGTTTCCTTTTTCAAAAGTGCAGCTACGTTTTCTGAAATTGCTTTTGTACTATCTTCTTTATGTTTTGCATAAATGCGTAATGAGCCGCCATGTGTGGGCAATTCTTCCACATCAAACATGTCAAGCCCTACCGATTCAAAAATTTGTTTTACCGTATAAAAAGATAAGTAAGAAAAATGTTCGTGGTATATCGTATCAAACTGGTTGTTATCCACCAATTGCATCAGGTGCGGAAATTCCATTGTAATGACGCCATTATCTGCAAGAATAATTTTCATCCCCCCAACAAAATCCACAATATCCGGCACATGTGCCAAAACATTATTGCCCAGCAACAGGTCTGCTTTTACATCCCAGTGGTTGCGCAACCTGTCTGCCAGTTCCACGCCAAAAAATTCAATGATGGTTTTAATACCTTTACCAATGGCCACTTCTGCAGTGTTGGCTGTTGGTTCTATACCCATTACTTTAATACCTTTTTGTAAAAAATATTGCAACAGGTATCCATCATTGCTTGCAATTTCTATTACCTGCGATTCTTCGTTGTAACCAAATCGTTCTGTCATCTTATCGGCATAATTACTGGCATGTTTTAACCAGCTGGTGCTGTAAGAAGAAAAATACATATAGTTACTGTCGAATATAGCATCAGATTTTTTATACTCATCTACCTGTACTAAAAAACATTGATGGCAGGTATAGACTTTTAGCGGATAAAAGTTTTCAGGTTCATTTAATTGTTCGGTAGTTAAAAATGAATTTGAAGCAGGTGAATTTATCAAATCGATAAACACGTGTTCCAGTTCGGTTTTACAAAATCTGCATTGCATAATTTACCTCGTTTTGATATTTTTTATTATTTACATCCTGACTTATAAAGCCTTTGCCAACCTCAGGCAGGCAACTCCAGGTTACAATCCTTTAAAATTTTCATCCAGCAACGGGTGTCGGCTATCCCTTTCCGATATATTGGTAACAGCTAAAGGCCAGTTGATGTTTATTTTCGGATCATCAAATTTAATACCTCCTTCGGCCCCCGGAGTATAAAATTGCGAATGATGGTAAATCAGTTCGCAATCGTTACCAAGGGTTTGAAAGCCATGCGCAAAGCCTTCCGGTATGTACAGCATTTTTTTATTTTGCGCCGATAATTCTGTGCCAACCCATTGCAAAAAAGTGGGTGAATCTTTTCGCAGGTCAATGATTACATCAAACACGGCACCTGCAATACAGCGCACCATTTTTATTTCGCTGAAAGGCGGTAATTGGTAATGCATACCGCGTATTGCCCCTTTATCTTTAGTAAATGAATGGTTCATTTGCAACCACTCTGCTGTATGCCCGATTTCACTAAACTCATTTTTGCAATAGGTACGGGCAAACCATCCACGTTCATCCGTAAAAGTGTTGAGTGCTATCTCATAACTTCCTTTCAGCAATGTTTTGGTAAAGGTCATTGTTGCTGATAGTTTTTAATTTGCTGCAAAGTAAAATTAAATACGTTAGCTGGTTTTTGTTTGTACCAGCTGATGGTCCACGCTATTGCTTCGGCACTATTCAATTTAGGTTGCCAGTTTAAAACTATTTTTGCCTTTGTAATATCCAATTGTAATAAGCCTGCTTCATGAGGTTGGCTGGCATCCGATTTGTCTAACCAGGTGCCGCTTCCCCAGCACTCTATAGCTGTTTGCACCAAATCTATTACGGGTAAATGATCGTTTACCAAAGGGCCAAAATTATAAGCACCGGAAAATTTAAGTGCATCTTTATCCAATAACATTCCTGCCAAAAGATACCCCCCCAAAGGTTCCAGTACATGCTGCCATGGCCTTACTGCAGCAGGGTTCCTAACTTCCACAGGTTTATTATTTTCCAGCGAGCGGATGATGTCGGGTATGATCCTGTCGGCACTTCTGTCGCCGCCTCCGATTACATTACCTGCCCTTGCACTGATGATGGCTTTTTGATGAACCGAATACTGCTTTGTATTAAAAAATGAATTTCTGAAAGAGCTGATCACTATTTCTGTTGCAGCTTTGCTGGCGCTGTACGGATCGTATCCACCCAATACATCATCTTCTTTATAATGATAATCGATCTCCCTGTTTTCGTACACTTTATCGGTAGTGATTGCCACCACCGTACATTTTCCGGGTAATTTATTTATAGCTTCTAAAAGATTGGCTGTGCCCACTGCATTCACTTCAAATGTTTCGGCGGGTATTTGATAACTGCGCCTTACTAATGCCTGTGCTGCCAGGTGAAAAACCAGATCAGGTTGAAATTGCAGGATTTCTTTTTCCAACCGTTCTTTATCCCTGATATCTGCAAATACATTTTCAAATTCAATTGGTGCCGTCATTGCAGTAAAAAAAGAATTGCCTTCTTCCGGCGGTAAAGAATAGCCTTTAATAATTGCCCCCATTAAATGAAGCCAGGTTATAAACCATGTTCCTTTAAACCCGGTGTGGCCGGTTACAAAAACCTTTTTGCCTTTATAATATGATGCTAGCGATTGGTTTACCACACTTTCCATTTTGCCTGTTTATTTTTCCATAGTTCTTCCAATTCCAATTTATCTCTTAGTGCATCCATGCACTTCCAAAAACCACTGTGCTGAAAAGCCACCAGTTCTTTATCGTTGGTTAATTTTTCCAAAGGTTCGTCTTCCCACATCATATTGGTCATATCACTATCCAGGTATTTAAAAACATCTGGTTTTAAAATAAAGAATCCGCCATTGATCCACTTGCTTTCATCTTTTGCTTTTTCACGAAACGAAACTACTTCGCCATCAACACCCAAATCCATTCCTCCAAAACGTGCATCCATTTGAATGGCAGTAACGGTAGCAATTTTGCCTTGTTGCTTATGAAAGGCCAGTAGGTCTTTAAGATTAACATCGCAAACGCCATCGCCGTAGGTAAGCATAAAATCTTCGTTGCCGATATATTTTTGTACTTGTTGTAAACGGCCGGCTGTTTTAGTATTCAACCCGGTTTCCACCAATGTTACTTTAAAAGGCTCAGAAGTAGTGCCATGTATTTCTGTTTTATTATTGGTTAAATCAACCGTAATATCAGAATTGTGTAAAAAATAATTGATAAAATACTCTTTTATTAAGTAGCCTTTGTACCCCAGGCATACTATAAAATCATTAAACCCATAATGGCTGTATATCTTCATGATGTGCCACAAAATGGGTTTGCCCCCAATTTCCACCATGGGCTTAGGCCTTGTGTCTGTTTCCTCACTTATCCTGGTGCCAAGCCCTCCTGCAAATATTACTACCTTCATTGTTTCAGTATTAAAAAGTATTCATAAATTGAATATCAATAAGTTTGCAAAAATAATCTTTTTTAAGACACCTAAGTACTTCAATTAATGTCTCAAATACGTAAAAACAGTTTAAAATCATCTGCCTGGATCTATGCAGGTTTTATCATTGGGGCAATTAACACTTATTTTTTAACACACAAGGCCTGGTTCACTACAGATCAGAACGGATTAACACGGGTATTGCTGGAGGTAGGCATGTTATTGTATTCCTTTTCTACACTTGGCATCACTTCATACCTGGTTAAATTTTTTCCTTATTACACGGACAATTTATCTCCCAAAAAGAACGACATATTAACTGTGGCACTTGTGGTTGCCTTTTGCGGCTTTGCAATAACAGCTACGGGTGCTTTGATTTTAGAGCCGGTTATTGTACGAAAGTTCAGCGCCAACTCAATATTACTGGTGCAGTATTTTTACTGGTCGCTTCCCATGGCTTTCTTAATTTTAATTTACCAGGTACTTGAAGCTTATGCCTATGGTTTTCATAAAGGGGTTTTTACAGGTATTTTAAGAGAAACCGTTTTACGTGTTTATACCAGCATGATAATCATTTTAAAAATTTTCGGACTCATCAGTTTCGGTGCTTTTATCAAGCTTTTTTCTTTTCAGTATGGTATTATTATTATAATCCTGTTAGTTAATTTATTCCTGCAAAAAAAACTATGGCTTTCTTTTTCCATCTCCAGGGTTACTATAAAATTCAGGAAGAAAATACTGGCCATCATGGCGCTCACAGTAATTGTGATTGTTGTAAATGTGCTCAGGCAAACCATTGACGGTTTTGTGCTGGCATCAAAACAAAACCTTGGTAAGGTTGCCATTTTTGGATTGGCAGCTTACATGGTATCTGTGTTGCAGGTACCCATGAGAAGTATAGTTTCAATTACCACTCCTTTACTTTCAAGGGCATGGAAAGACAAAAAGCTGGATGAAATAAACCGCATCTACAAACGATCTTCTATCAACCTGCTTACATTTGCGCTGTTTGCTTTTTTTTGTATCTGGCTCAACTTTACACACGCTATACTTTTCTTTGGTATTAACTCCGATTACCTGGAAGGGAAATGGGTGTTTTTTTTACTGGGTATGGTAACTATCATTGAAATGGGCACCGGCGTAAATTCACAAATTATTGGTACCAGCACCTATTGGCGATTTGAATTATGGACGAGTATTTTACTTACCGCGTTAATTATACCATTAAGTTATATCCTTACAGTAAAGTATTCCATCATGGGGCCGGCTATTGCCAACATCATTTCTTTTACTGTTTACAATAGTATCCGCTATTTGTTTTTATGGAAAAAATTCAAGATGCAACCCTTCTCTTTAAAAACGCTGGAAGTAATTGCAATTGCGGCTATGGCCTATTTAATATGCTTTTTACTTTTTGACAGCATGGAAGGCATAACGGCCATTATATTAAGAACGGTTGGTTTTATAACAATTTTTACAGCAGGCATTTTCTATCGCAACATTAGTCCCGATCTTAAACCTGTTGCAGATAATGTATTAAAACGTTTGAAAATAAAAGATATCAAACCGTAGCCGCAGGCACATTTAGTTTTTGTAAAAACAATTTAAGCCCCATTAGTTTTCGCTCGTCTACCAGGTAACTGATGTTTTCTGTATAATATTGCTGAAGGCTGTAAAACTCAAATTTGTTTTGCAAAACAATTTCATCTAAGTGTTTCATCCCTGCTGCAGTAGCGCCATTAAAGGATTCGATAAAAGTTGCTGATAGTTTTTTATTACTTACCCATGCTGCAAATATGAATGGCAAACCTGTCATCTCCTTCCACGCAAGGCCAAGATCAAAATGGTATTTTGAAACGGGAATCTGTTTGAAAGCACGATCGCCAATTACCAGGCCGGCAGTAGTGCCGCTGATACTTTGCTCAAATCCTTTTTTTGCGGCAATCAATTCCGGTTCAATTTTCCAATGCGCTTTCAATAATATTTTTAAAAGCGCTACCGAAGTGCGGCTTTGATAATCTAACAATACTGTTTTGATCTCATTCAATGGCACATCACTAAAAAGGCAAACACTTGCCACCGCGCCATTGCAGCCAATACAATAGTCTGCCACAATATGATACTCTTTCATAGATGGCAATACCGCAACGGGCACCAGCCCGATATCAATTTCGTCATTCAATAATTTTTTGGCAATATTGGAGGGGAAATCAAACAACAATTCTATTTGTTCGCTCATCATGCCCTGCTCAAATCCGTAAATAAGGGGCTTGGTATTTAAATAACTTACTGCCCCAACTTTAATCCGGTTGCCTGTTTCAATTGTTTCACCGGCTCCCTTACTGTATCCATGCATAGCTGCAAAGATACAAAGCACATTTTTTTACTGACGTTTTTTTTGCATTTCAGAAGCGAAATAAACTTGGGTGCTGGCACATATTGACTTATTTTTAACTATTAAAGATATCCGGACTATCACAAATTTTTCTTAGTATCAAATTCCCAGTAGCATTTTATTCAAATATTAATAAGCACAGTGTATTCAAAAACAACACTTTTTGGTTAGAATACTACAAAAAGAATATTAAACAGGAGTACTTTTACTTTTAACTATACCATTTCTCATTTTTTAACGTTTATTCTAACTAAAACCCAAAATGTACGCAATGAAAAATTTATTAAAGCTTGGCCTGTTCTCTCTAACCATGGCCTGTGTATTTTCGGCTTGCCAAAAAGACCCCGCTGAGATCATCAATAACTACCTGAGGCCCCCAAAAGCACATGCCGGCAGTCCTAGAACTATTACACTTCCCGTTTCTATTGATATTTTAAGTGGCACAGATACTTCATATAACGGCAACATAAAAGGCTACTTGTGGAGTTTAATTTCCGGCCCCAGTGTACCAACTATTGAAAGCCCCAGTTCGCAAAATACCAGGGTTAGCAATATGATTGCGGGTGTTTACCGGTTTCAGTTTGCAGTTATTGACAGTGCCGGATTAACCGGTGTAGATACCACCAGCATAACTGTTTTACCAGCAGCAATAAAAACTTTATCACAGCAGCCTACCAACAATGTAAATGAGTTGAACTTTGCAGTTGTCAATGGCAGCGATGTTAGCGCCAATAATGGTGTTGATCTGGATGCCGGTGCCTGGACATCCGGCGGTAATCCTTTTTATATCAGGGGCGCTTTTAAGTTTGATCTGAGTACCATCCCTGCCAATGCCACTATCATCAGTGCCAAGCTATCATTGTATTCTATTCCAAATCCAATTAACGGTGATCTGATCAATGCCAATACCGGTGCTAATAATGCTTTTTATATTCAACGCTGTACCACAAACTGGACCAAAACTTCCACCTGGGCTACCCAACCTGCAACAGAAACCACTACCCAGGTTTTGATACCACATACCAATAGCGCATTTCTTGATGTTACCGATGTTGATGTAAAAAATATGGTTAGCGCAATGGTTGCAGGAAATAATTATGGTTTTAAAATTTCGTTACAAAGTGAGACTATTTACACCATAAGGCAGTTTTGTTCCAGCAGGTATGCTGATGCTACCAAACATCCTAAACTGGTAATTACTTATCAATAAAAACAAAGCTTATTACGCAAGATAGTAGTACAGAAGAGCTACGCAACAACCGGGTAATACCCGGTTGTTTTGCTATACCCTGTTACTGTTCCGCAGGTTAACCTATTCCACTATATGGTATTTGACTTCATAGTAATATCTTTGCGGCAATAAAAATCATTATGGAACTATCAGCACTAACTGCCATCTCCCCCATTGATGGCCGCTACCGCAAGCAACTGCAGCATTTAGATGAATATTTCAGCGAATATGCCTTAATTAAATACCGGGTGCTGGTAGAAGTGGAATATTTTTTATTCTTGGCCGAAAAAAGATTTTTTAAAGCCAGCACAACATTAAAAAAGCAATTGCACGATATGCTGGCCAATTTTTCATTGGAAGATGCGGCAGTAATTAAAAAAACAGAAACCATTACCAATCATGATGTAAAAGCGGTAGAATATTTTTTAAAATCGCAGCTGGATAAATTTGGCGCTGCTGATGTAAAAGAATGGGTGCATTTTGGATTGACTTCTCAGGATATTAATAATACTTCCATTCCTTTACTTTGGAAAAACAGTATTGAACAGGAATACCTGCCGGCCATAATCAACCTGCAGGCGGCTATAGGTAAGTTAGCACTGGCTTACAAAAATGTACCCATGCTGGCACGTACCCATGGCCAACCGGCATCACCCACAAGACTGGGCAAAGAACTGATGGTGTATGTTGAACGTCTGGAAAACCAGATACAGTTATTCAGTTACATTCCTTTTACTGCAAAGTTTGGTGGTGCCACCGGAAATTTTAATGCCCACCACGTGGCTTATCCTAAATACAACTGGATAAAATTTGCCAATGAATTTGTGGAGAGTAAATTAGGATTGCAGCGCCAGCAGTACACCACGCAAATTGAACATTATGATGTGCTGGCCGCCCATTTGGATGCTGTAAAAAGGATCAACACCATACTGATAGATTTTTGCAGGGACATTTGGAATTACATCAGCATTGATTATTTTAAACAAAAAACCATTAAAGGTGAAATTGGCAGCAGTGCTATGCCGCATAAAGTAAACCCAATCGATTTTGAAAATGCAGAAGGTAATTTAGGCATTGCCAATGCATTACTGGAACATCTTTCAGCAAAGCTTCCCATCTCCCGCCTGCAAAGGGATTTAACAGATAGTACCGTTTTAAGAAATATCGGAACACCGGTTGCGCATACCATTCTTTCCATCAGGTCTGTTGAAAAAGGCCTGAGTAAATTGGTATTGAATGAAAGTAAATTAAAAGAAGACCTGGAAAATAACTGGGCTGTGGTGGCCGAAGCCATTCAAACCATTTTACGCAGGGAAAATTATCCCAATCCTTACGAAGCTTTAAAAGATTTAACAAGGGGGAAAACAGCCATTGATAAAAAAGCCATACACGGCTTTATCAGCAGCCTGAAAATTTCTGCAGCATTAAAAAAAGAATTGAAAGCAATAACACCACACAATTATACAGGGATGTAACTATACCACTTACACGCTGCAAGCCAGTAAACTTTATGAAACAACTGCTTCTGATTTTTTTAGTGTTATGTAACACCGCTTTTGCCCAGGTTGACCTGCAAAAAGGGTTAAAAGCCTATTATCCTTTTGATGGCAATGCCAACGACGCCAGCGGCAACAATAATAACCCTTCGTTTAATAATGCCATTTTAACTGCCGACAGGTTTGGTATGGCTAACAGCGCTTATCATTTTAATGGTGCAGATACTTATATCCGTATACCCAATAACCACTCATTGAATTTTGGCGATCAGATAACCTTATCCGTTTGGGTAAAGCCAACTGGTTTTTATTATGACGTCTGCCATGCCAGCTCAATTTTATTAAAAGGCACAGCCGACTATTACCCCGGCAACTATGCCCTTCGTTTTGATGATGCCTTATATACCAACAGCAAAGGCTGCAGTGGCGAACCGCTAAAAGATTCGGCGCACTTTAATTTCAGGGGTACGGGCACTACACAAAAACCTTATACTCCCTACATAAAAAAAGATCAATGGTACTCGCTGGTGTATACCAATGATGGCACTACAGCCAGGCTGTATGTGGATTGCGAATTGAAATATGCCATTAAGTTTAAAGAAAGTTTTACCAATTACGATGATCTGCTCTTTGGAAAAACCAATGATCCCATATTTCCATTTTGGTTGAATGCCGATGTTGATGAGGTAAGGATATACGATCGTGCCCTTGCAGAAAATGAAATTGCCGCACTTTGTAAAGAAACAAAGAAAAAAGACAGCATCAAACCGTTAGAAATTATAAAGCCAATCGTAACCGATACGCTCCAAAAAATTACTCCCGCAAAGGAAATCCCTTTAGAAAAAAGAAATAATGAATTGGTGAAACAAATTGTGGTTGACCATGATTCAGTTTCGGTTACCTTATATGATAATGGTGAAGTTGATGGCGACAGTGTTACGCTGATCTACAACAGCAAGGTCATCACCACACACCAGTTACTCTCCGACAAACCCATAACCTTTACATTAAAAGTAGAACCCGGTAACAGCCATAACGAATTGATCATGTACGCCGAAAATTTAGGCACTATACCTCCCAACACTGCACTGATGGTTATTTACGATGGTAAGAAACGTTATGAGATCAATATCAGCAGTACAAAAAACAGTAATGGCGTGGTATCTTTTAAATTAAGGGAGTAATTTTTTGTTTATGCAATTATTATTTTTTTTTATACGGTATTTTACATTTCTTTAAAATAAAATTTATAATTTATCATGAAAAGGATCATGTTACCCCTGTTATTATGCTGCCTTGGTTTTTTATCGTACTCTCAATCAAAGCTTGATTCTGGTTTGATAGCCTACTACCCCTTTAATGGAAATGATAATGACATGAGTGGGAATAAAAACAATCCGGTTTTTAATAACGCCACCTTAACCGCCGACCGCCTGGGAAATCCTGAAAGTGCTTATCATTTCGATGGCAAAAACGACTACATGAAAGTGCGCAGCAGCCCAAGCCTTAATACCGCAGATCAGCTGTCGATTGCATTGTGGGTTAAGCCTACAGGATTTTATACGGGCAAATGTTACAACAATATGCTGGTGATGAAAGGTGATAACGATTACAGGGAGGGGAATTATTTTCTGTGTTTTGCAGATCCTTATACCGGCTGCACAAAACCTGATATTAAAAAAGAAATGTTTTATGGCACCGGCGGTGCTGTTGCCACAGAGCCTTTGATAAATTTAAACCAATGGTATAGTGTGGTATGGGTTTGCAACAACAATACTGTTAACCTTTATGTGGACAGTATTTTGAGGGCTTCTATACCCGGTAGTTACATTAGCTTCAGTAATCGGTATGATTTATTCATCGGGCATTTGAATAATTCGGAATACCCTTATTGGCTTAATGGCGATTTAGATGAACTAAGAATATACAACCGGCCTTTAACACAAGAGGAGATACTGCTGCTGAGTGATAAAAATAAAAATCCGGCGAATAAATAAATGCAGGAAAACGCCACTGGCGTGGTCCTACTTATGTATCTCACTGGTAAAATGAAATTCAATATCCGGGTTATTTTGTCTTTCGGTATTTAAAAACCATTCGCTTTGTGCCAGGTAAACCACATGGTTATCTTTATCAGCAGCAATATTGGCCTGTTTGTAGCGGATAAAATCTTCTAACTTTTTGGGGTCTTTAGCAGTAAGCCAGCAGGCTTTATAAAATGGCAGGCTGTTCATTTGTACCGATGCACCGTACTCCTGCAGCAGGCGGTATTGAATCACTTCAAATTGTAATTCGCCCACACAACCAATGATCTTTTTATTACCACCAAACTGGGTAAACAATTGCGCCACGCCTTCATCCGTTAATTGCATCAATCCTTTTTCAAGTTGTTTGGTTTTCATCGGGTCTTTGTTTACCACTTCCTTAAATATCTCTGGCGAAAAACTGGGGATGCCGGTAAAATAAAAATTTTCTCCTTCCGTCATCGTATCGCCAATTTTAAAATTACCGGTATCAAACAACCCCACCACATCGCCAGGGTAGGCATCTTCAATCACTTCTTTCTGGCGTGCTAAAAAACTATAGGGGTTACTGAAACGAAAATCACGATCCATCCTTACGTGATGGTAATAGGTGTTGCGTTCAAACCTGCCGCTGCATACCCTTAAAAATGCGATACGGTCACGATGCTTTGGATCGAGGTTGGCATGTATCTTAAAAATAAAACCACTAAATTTATCTTCTTCGGGCTTAATATCTCTTGTGGTAGTATGTCTTGGCCTTGGCGTGGGTGCAATACGTACAAAAGTGTCCAGCATTTCTTTTACCCCAAAATTGTTTACCGCACTGCCAAAAAACACCGGTGCTGTTTTGCCCGAAAGATAATCGGCTTCATGCAATTCGCCATACACGCCATCAATCAACTCTACATCTTCACGCAAGGTATGGGCATCCTTCTCTCCTATTTTAGCATCTAAAACAGCATCGTTAAGATCATTGATCTCCAATACATTTTCATCATTGGCCTTAGTACCTGCGGTAAACAATACCAAACTTTTTTTATGCAGGTCGTACACACCTTTAAAATCTTTGCCACTGTTGATGGGCACTGTCATCGGGTGCAAATTGAGCTTCAATTCATTTTCTATTTCTTCCAACAGGTCGAAACGGTTTTTGCCGTCACGGTCCATTTTATTGATGAACACAATAACCGGTGTGTTGCGCATGGCAATTACTTCCATCAGCCTCCGGGTTTGTGCTTCTACCCCATTTACACTGTCAATCACCAGCACCACACTGTCTACCGCGGTTAAAGTGCGATAGGTATCTTCGGCAAAGTCTTTATGGCCGGGGGTATCCAATAAGTTGATCAAATGCCCGTCGTATTCAAAGGTCATTACACTGGTAGCCACACTAATACCACGCTGGCGTTCAATTTCCATAAAATCGCTGGTGGCATGTTTTTTTATCTTGTTGCTTTTTACAGCGCCGGCAGTTTGAATGGCACCACCAAACAACAGGAATTTTTCGGTAAGTGTTGTTTTACCGGCATCGGGATGCGATATGATTGCGAATGTTTTGCGTTTGTTGATCTCGTTGATATACTTCATGGTTTGCCCGCAGATTTCGCAGATGACGCAGAAACCTGTTTTTTAGGCGGCAAAGGTAAGGTTTGAAAAGTAAAAAATGCATATCGGAAATACTACCCATACGCTTCGGTAAAAGTTCCCCAATGGTATGCAGTACAAGGGAGTGACACAACAATGTTAGATAGCACTACTGAAGCTGGTCTCAAAAATGTTCAATGTTCAACGCTCAATGTTCAAAGTTCAATGGAAATGCGGCTGTATTTTGTTGAATATTGAGTGTTGAACATTGAGCATTGAACATTTTTGTTTGTATAATTGATTCTCACAAATTTTGAATGCTGGTCCGTTTATACTTTTCCTCCTTATTATTCATTAGCTTACCGTAATTTTGATACATGAGTAAATCACTCAATATTATTGGCAGTTCGTTGCGGTTAACCTTCCAGGAATTAAGGGTAAACAAACTGCGTACTGCATTAAGCCTTTTTGGTGTGGCCTTTGGTATTGTATGTATTATTGGTGTGCTGGCATTGGTAAACAGCCTGGAAACCAATATTCAAAACGAAGTAAAAAGCCTGGGTTCCAATACCATTTATATTGATAAGTGGGAATACAGTGGCGGGCCCGATCGCCCTTATTGGAAATACAGGGCCAGGCCGCTGATGAAATATGAAGAAGCGGCAATGATAAAACAGCGTTCGGATTTACTGGACGATATTTCTTTTTTGTTACGCACCGGCGGTGCTATTTCTTATAAAGATGATGTGATTCAAAATTCGAGTGTGTATGGTATTACCGAAGCACAGATGACTGTGCAACCCTTCAATTTTGAGACCGGGCGTTTTTTTTCGAACAGTGAATTTACAGCAGGATCTAATGTTTGTGTAATTGGCTATGCCAATGCAGAATCTTTATTTGGCGCGGCTGAAAGGGCATTGGGCAAACAAATAGATGTAAGAGGAAGAAAGACGAACATTATTGGTGTTATAAAAAAAGAAGGTAAAAATTTTATAGGGTGGGATTATGATAACTGCATCATGCTGCCCTATAAATATTGTATACAGATATTTCCAGAAGAAAACAGCAACCCTGTTTTAATTGCCAAAGGAAAAGAAGGTATTACGCCCACACAACTAAGTACCGAACTAAAAGGTATTATGCGGCAGTTAAGAAGGTTGTCGCCCACGCAGGAAGATAATTTTTCGCTGAACAGTGTGGAAGCATTCAGCAAAGCCATCTCCGATTCGTTTGTAACCATTGATTTTATTGGCGCCTTCATTGGCCTTATCTGCCTGATCATTGGTTTGTTTGGCATAGCCAATATTATGTTTGTAACGGTTAAAGAACGCACCCCTGTTATTGGCCTTAAAAAAGCTATTGGCGCCAAAAGGTCCAGTATACTTTTTGAATTTTTGATGGAAGCGGTTTTATTGTGTATGATTGGTGGTGCAATGGGCTTAGTGATCGTTTTTATTACCTTAACTATTTTTTCAAAGATTGCCAACTTTCCATTGTTTATTTCTATGCCCCTATTAATTGCTTCTATTATAATTTGTGTGGTGGTGGGTATTTTAGCAGGTATTATCCCTGCACGCCGGGCAGCTAAGATGGATCCGGTAGTGGCCATACGCAGTTAATGCCCTTGATTCGAAGAGGTGATTATGGAGGAGGTAAATGTTCAATGCTCAATTTTCAATACTCAATATTCAATTTAGGGCAAAAGTATTTAAGATGCTACATTATTGTGAGAATTGTTATCCTCCATTGTATTTTACTTGATTGTTGAGCATTGAACATTGAATATTGAACATTTGTTTTCCTTCAACAGCTTACCTTTGCCAAACAGAATTTTCATTCATGAGTATTTCTATTTTGGCTATTGAGTCCAGTTGCGATGAAACATCGGCATCAGTATGTTTGGATGGCAAAATATTATCCAACTATATTGCCAACCAAACCGTGCATGAAAAATATGGTGGCGTGGTACCCGAGCTGGCCAGCAGGGCGCACATGCAAAATATTGTGCCGGTAGTTGATGCGGCATTAAAAGCAGCCCACTATAATTTATCTGGCATTGATGCCATTGCTTTTACGCAGGCCCCGGGATTGATCGGTTCTTTATTAGTAGGCACACAGTTTGCAAAATCCCTGGCGCTGGCATTAGATAAACCATTGATTGCTGTACACCACATGCAGGCGCACGTGCTGGCCAATTTAATTCCCGAACGTAAACCGGCATTTCCTTTTTTATGTTTAACGGTTAGCGGTGGCCACACGCAAATTGTATTGTGCGAATCGCCCAATAAACTTAAAGTAATTGGCCAAACCATTGATGATGCAGCCGGTGAAGCATTTGACAAAAGCGCTAAATTATTGGGCCTGCCTTATCCCGGTGGCCCGCTCATTGATAAATATGCTGCAACCGGTGATGCCAAGAAATATAAATTCCCGGAGCCGCAAATACCCGGTTTAAATTTTAGTTTCAGCGGATTAAAAACTTCCATTTTATATTTTTTAAAAAATGCCGGTACCAGCAATGTGTACAAAGAAGAATTTTTAGCCGATGAAGCGGAGCAAAAAAAATTCATCCAGGATAACCTGGCTGATATTTGTGCCTCTATACAAAACCGTATTGTAAGTATACTTTTAAACAAAGTAAAAAAAGCAGCGCAGGAAACCGGCATCACCAATATCTGTTTGGCCGGTGGCGTTAGTGCCAACAGCGGATTAAGGAAGGCGTTTGTTGAACTGGGCGAAAAAATGCACTGGCAAACTTTTATTCCTGCATTTGAATATTGCACCGATAATGCAGCAATGATTGCAATAACAGGATACTATAAATACTTAGAAAAAGATTTTGCTGGTTTAAGTGTCAGCCCTTCTGCTAAAGCAGAATGGTAGTGGCCACAGATTACACTAATTAAATACAAAAAAGAAGATTGCCGGTAAGGCGTTAAGTCGTAAAGCAAAACAATTCCGTCTTTATTTCTTCCCGGCAAAATCCAATTTACGAGGTGAATTAAAAAAATAGTTTGTGGCCAATAATTATTTTCAATTTAAACAATTTACAATACACCAGGATAAGTGCGCCATGAAAGTTTGCACCGATGCCTGTTTGTTTGGGGCATATATGGCAAACGAGTTACAACAATTGCCAGTAAAAAACATTTTAGACATTGGTAGCGGAACAGGTTTATTAAGTTTACTACTGGCACAAAAAACTACTGCACTAATTGATACAGTGGAAATTGACAGGGTTGCTTTTGAACAGGCCAAAGAAAATATTGCACGATCGCCCTTTAAAGACTGCATTACTATTTTTAATACCGATGCAATACAATTTGATGCGGATAAAAAATATGACTACATTATTTCCAACCCTCCTTTTTTTGAAGCCGATCTTAAATCTGTTGATGAAAAAAAGAATGCCGCCAAACACGATACTACTTTAACTTACGATGCATTATTGAATGCCATTCAAAAAAATTTAGACGCTGATGGATCTTTTGCTGTATTACTTCCATATCACCGAAGTAATTATTTTGAAGCAGCAAGTGCAGCATTGAATTTTTTTCTTACCAAAAAAGTGTTGGTAAGGCAATCATCAAAGCATAGTTACTTCAGAGCGATATTAATTTTTTCGAAAAAGAAAAGCACGCTGCAGCAAAATGAAATCAGTATCAAAAATGAAAGTGGAAATTACGCGGTGGATTTTATTGATTTGCTGAAAGATTATTATTTGCATTTATAATACAGAAACCCTTCATTCAAAGAGGCCTTCTTTTATTAACCGCCGACAGGGTTTATAACCGCTGCCGGTGTTTACACTTCACTATTCCCTATTCACTATTGTCTATTCACAAGTCCGCATAAGCTTTCAAATACACATAGGCCTCCATCAGCTTTCCCTGCTTAACCATTGTTGCCCTTTCAATTATTGGCGAACTACCTTTTGCTAAATCTTCCAATACAAATTTGATCAACTGCTCACCAAAGTACCTTGATGCATCACGCGGCAATTCATTGGGCAAATTGCCCACCGCCATCAAATCAACTGCGCCTTGCTGATAGGGCGGTGTTTTTTGCAATGTCTTTCTATCCACACCATAAATAGGATTTTCAATAGCGCTATCGCCAATATTAATGGGTACCGAACCATGATAATCGTTGGTAATATCCGCAATCGTTTTTATACTGAAGGTATCCGATTGGAATTCTTCGATAGTAAAAAGCGGCGGAATAGTTTTATCCCAGTATACGCCGTTCATTAAAATATCGGTTTGCTTTGCAAATGGGGCAAAAGAACATTTGTAATTGTCGGGATGCGAATGAAAATCGTCCCGGTTATAAGTGCCATCATCTTTTCTTGCATACAGGTCGCGGCCTTTAAGATCAACATATACCGGGTAATCAAACTGTCGGTGTAAATATTCAAAAGGGTTCACTTCATGAATGCCCATCAAATTCATCACTTCTAAAACACCGTGTGCCACGCGGCCGCTGCCGGTTACGGCAATCTTTAAGTGGGGTAATTTCAATCCAAAATAAGTATGTATGAGATTGCGGTAATCTTTTTGCTGGTATACCCTGCTTAAACTGTACTCGCCGGTTCTTTTTCCGTATGCCATCATGCCATTGTGTGCGCCCACCACACCTGCAAAAAAACCAAAGCCTAAAATGCGCTGCCCATCTTCATGCGTTAAACATTCATAATCGATAAGGGTGATATTGTTTTTTATAATGGCCCGGAATAATTCCTGGTTGTGCTCCTGCGCTTTTTTGGTATGCGAAAAAAACAAATAGGTTTTATCTGG
>Ga0302164_10000221_pt1 | contig 21391 bp, 17 predicted proteins | sample I_Fen_E3_1_FD_193500 | JGI IMG/M metagenome (GOLD analysis project Ga0302164, IMG submission 193500) | Peat permafrost microbial communities from Stordalen Mire near Abisko, Sweden - I_Fen_E3_1 | ecosystem: Environmental > Terrestrial > Soil > Wetlands > Permafrost | place: Sweden: Abisko...
GCCGGAATAAAGCTTATCGTGACAATAACGGAAGGAATTCCTGTAGCTGACATGGTGATGGTAAAAGAATATCTTAAATCATTTTCCTGCAGGCTAATCGGACCTAATTGTCCTGGAATCATTACTCCCGGAGAATCCAAAGTAGGTATAATGCCCGGATTCATTCACAGGAAAGGAACAATTGGAATAATATCGCGTTCAGGGACACTGGCATATGAAGCCGTTGACCAGGTTACAAAGCAGGGATTTGGACAATCAACAGGGATAGGGATTGGTGGAGATCCCATTATTGGGACAACAACCAAAGATGCTGTAAAACTTATGATGGATGACCCTCAGACTGAAGCAATAGTGATAATCGGAGAGATTGGGGGAAATATGGAGAATGAAGCTGCTGAATGGATTAGAGATAATGGAACAAAACCCGTAATTGGCTTTATAGCCGGACAGACAGCTCCCAAGGGGCGTAGAATGGGACATGCGGGTGCAATAATCGGAGGGAAAAATGATACAGCTGCAGCAAAAATGGAAATAATGAAGAATTGCGGAATATATGTAGTGCAGTCACCCGCAGATATTGGAGTTACTGTATCAAAAGCTCTTGGGGAAACCAGGGTCAAATAAATATTCTATATTTGCACAAATTTTAACATTGCAGAGATGAAATTACTTGAAGGAAAAACAGCTCTCATCACCGGAGCTTCAAGAGGAATTGGCAAAGCAATAGCTCTCAGATTTGCCCATGAGGGTTCAGATATAGCTATTACTAATATTGTTGATGATGAAGAGTTCAAAACTACAATTAAAGAGATTGAAGCTTTAGGCGTAAAAGCCAGGGGCTATGTTTCAAACGCAGCTAATTATGAAGATTCTCAGCGTGTTATAAATGAAGTTGTTAAAGATTTTTCAAGGATCGATATTCTGATTAATAATGCCGGAATTACCCGTGATACTTTGCTTATGCGAATGACTGAGGACCAATGGGATTCAGTGATAGCAGTTAATCTCAAATCGGTTTTTAACCTTACCAAGGCTGTTCTGATGACCATGATCAAACAAAAAAGTGGTTCAATAGTAAACATGAGTTCTGTGGTGGGAGTATCAGGCAATGCAGGACAAAGCAATTATTCAGCTTCAAAAGCCGGAATAATAGGATTTACAAAAAGCATTGCTAAAGAAGTTGGATCAAGAAATATCAGATGCAACGCCATTGCACCCGGATTTATCCTGACTGAAATGACTGAAAAACTACCGGAAGAAGTAAAAAAAGAATGGGCTGATAAGATACCTCTCAAACGCGGCGGAACGCCTGAGGATGTGGCAAATACAGCATTGTTTCTTGCTTCGGATCTGTCTTCTTATGTGACAGGACAAACAATTCATGTCTGTGGAGGTATGTTAACTTAAAAATATTTATTATATTTACGGAACCGCAGGGCGCCTATCCTTTCTAGCACGAGGAAATGCAGCGAGACATATTTATTCCACACTTATTTTAAAAGGGCGCCCTGCTTCTTTTTTTATAGACTGCTGATAAATGCACAACTTTATTTTTTTCCTCATTCTGATAATACCCGTTAGCGGGTTCATTATTGAAAGATATCTCGATTATCTTAATTCCCTCATGTGGTCCGATACACTTCCTGAAAAACTCAAGGGGATTTGCGATGAAGATGAATACCGGAAAACTCAACTCTATCAGAAAGATAACAACAGATTGTCATTCTGGTCTTCATCTTTTAATCTTGTAATTATTCTTATTATGATTATCGGCGGTGGCTTTGCACTTGCCGATAGCCTTGCCAGGATTTTAAGCACAAACAGCGTAATCATCTCCCTGGCATTTTTTGGAATTATTGGTTTTGCCTCTGATATTATTAATATACCATTCGGTTGGTATGACACTTTTGTGATCGAAAAGAAGTACGGATTCAATACAATGAAAATCAGGACTTTCATAACTGATCATATCAAATCGTGGTTCATTGCCCTACTGGTAGGAATTCCGGTTCTTGGACTTATTACATGGTTTTACTATAAAACCGGAAAAAATTTCTGGTGGTATTCATGGGGACTAATAACTGTATTTTCTGTTTTCATAAACCTGTTTTATTCTGAATTAATAGTTCCATTGTTTAATAAACAAACTCCGCTGCCGGAAGGATCATTAAGAACCATGATCGAGACTTTTTCTCAAAAAACGGGATTCAGGCTCAGGAATATTTACATTATCGACGGTTCAAAAAGGAGTACAAAGGCGAATGCCTATTTTTCAGGATTCGGACCCAAGAAGAGGATCGTGCTTTATGATACACTTCAGAAGGAACTTTCAGAGGAGGAGATCGTTGCTGTTCTTGCCCATGAGATCGGACATTATAAAAAGAAACATGTCTTGCTGACGCTAGTTTTTTCTGTTCTAACCACAGGAATTATGCTTTTTCTGTTGTCTCTTGTTGTAAACAGTCCTTCCTTTTCACGTGCACTGGGAGCGCAAAGTTCCAGCTTTCATATGGGATTGATTGTTTTTGGAATTTTATACAGTCCTTTGTCTCTGATAATAGGATTGCTTACAAACTATATATCGAGGAAAAATGAATTTGCGGCTGACAGATTCGTAAGGGAAAACTTCAAACCTGAACTCTTATCGGATGCATTGAAAAAGCTTTCGGTAAAAAACCTTTCGAATATGATGCCGCATCCAGCCTATGTATTTTTTCATTATTCTCATCCTCCTTTACTTCAGAGGCTTGAGAAATTGGAATGAATTTAATTATATTTGCGAAAATTTTTGCCTCCTTAGCTCAGTTGGTAGAGCAGCTCATTCGTAATGAGCAGGTCGTGGGTTCGAGTCCCATTGGAGGCTCCAGAAACCTAATCAGTTCAATTGTCTTTGAGGCAACGGACAGAAAATCCACAAAAGTTTTCACTCCGGAATTTGTATATATAGCCTAACCTGTAACGGATGTTCCAGAATAGCACACTTGATTCATTGTACTTTGTTGAACTCCACCAGTATGCAGAGATTCCTATATAGTTGAAGATTCCCTGAAGGCTCCTGTAACCTGCAGGAAGGGCATTAAACCCACTTTCGTTAGTCGCTCCGATATTTGGACTTTTCCAGTGTTTTGTACCTTTTTCCTTCATTTTTCCACCTGCAGTGTAATAACCATCCAGAAATATTGTAAGTGTTTGCCATTCTTCATCTGTCGGAACATGCCAGCCGGCAGGACATAATTTATTTGTACTTACTGCATACCAGTTATATAAGGCACCATATGCTTTTTTATTCTCTGTTGAATCATTGTTGTACCATGAATATGCAGGTGTTGTCAATTTTATCCAGGCTTCGTTATCAGTTACTTTTGGTATTGAAGATCCGTCATTGAATTTGGTAGTTTTTAAATTTTCTGACATCCATACCTGTGTTCCGATAGTAACTGTTTTGTATTTATTCCCCTCGATATCTTTCAATGAGTCTGTATTACACGATATTAAACCCGCACAAAACAAGATAATTACAATAAATATTATGTTTTTTTGTTTCATTTTCCTTTATCTGATCGTATCTGTTGATTGAATCCGGCTAAAAGTAATCATTAAAATTAAAAACCATAAAAGCGACAAATATTTTATTTGCTGAAATGAATCTATTCATTATTTTTGTCAGGCTTTAAAACTGCGGGAGTAGCTCAGGGGCAGTCCCGAGTACTCGGGATCCAAAGCTGAGGGTCTTTAACACACTTATTGCGGGAGTAGCTCAGGGGTAGAGCATAACCTTCCCAAGGTTAGGGTCGAGGGTTCGAATCCCTTTTCCCGCTCAAATAAAAAGGCTGCGAAAGCAGCCTTTTTGTAATTTACACTAACCGACTTTGGTTTACCAAAAGGAGGGAAGTGTAAATTACAAAAATAGCCACGTCAGTGGCTTTTTATTTGATAGCATTCCCTCCGGGATCGCTGAGCCGAAGGCGAAGCAATCCCTTTTCCCGCTTATTGAATGTCAAGGAGTTAAAAGAATTTAGCTCCTTTTTTATTTCTATATTTGCACAATATTTGCATTCATTTATTTAATATAATACTCTGGAGTATAACCAGTAAATAACTTGTAAAAATAAATATGCAGCTACTATTTTTTTCTTGACATTAGCTTTACAAGTGATGCTTCTTCATTCCTTTATGGTTAAGGCTTTATAATAATTTCAACAACAAAACTATCTTCGTTTGAATTAAGGTCGCTCTGAAGTCCCTTCGGATTTATCTCCTGTCTGAATCATATCTTATTAACGTCGCAAACGCCCATGTTTAGAAAATGCATAACTTGGATGTAAATAAATACTATAGAAATATGAAAAAGTTTCTATTTTTATTATTATTCTTACTCTTATTTTCCTGTCATAAGCCTTCCTCTGATTACGCTGAAAAGACTTATTGTTGGGATTGTATCCTTAATACTGGTTATAATCCTCATATTTATGGTGTACCTGCGACAACTTCTACATCTCATGTTGAATACTGTGATAAAACACAAATGGAGATAAATAAAATTATGTTGGACAATTTTCACGAAGGGAATCAGTATTATTCTAATATGGATTGCTCTAAAGCAAGATGAAAGGTAAGGAATGGGTGACCAGGGCTTCCGGTCATCCCCCCGTTAGGCTTTTACTGATGCAAACCATTATAGATTTGACGTTATTTGGACGGCCTCATTTGAAATCATCCCCTTAATGAACAGCGAGCCACAGCCGACAAATCAGGTCATAATTCGCACTCAATCCTTTAGGCAACGTATCGAAAAGCCTGTACTCTTATACCACCACGAATCTTTTACTAAAGTATTCTGAGCATTCACTATTTCACGGGGCCATGCGTTCCAATCATCTATTGGTGTTGCAGACCACCACATACACCATTCTCCGAGACCATAAAAATGAAGATCTGCAGGCAGGCGAAATCCAGCAGGCAAACCTTCAAAACCTGAACTGTTATTACTTGAAAAGTCGAAACCAGGACTACCTGTGTATGAGGTATTTACCCAGTCGGTTGTAGCAGCAAGTGACTTGGCTATTTGTTCACCGCTTCCGCCAAAACCATATCCATTATTAACTAGATAATTGGTTAATACTGTCCACTCCGCATCAGAAGGAAGATGCCAGCCAGCGGGACATATTTTCCGGCTGTCAGTCGCTGCAGCCCATGTGTATAATCTACCATAACGGGTTGTCAGGTTCTCAACTCCATTATAAGCCCATTGATATTTTGGTAATTGTTCCGTTATGTCTAATGTCGACGGGTTTGTTGTAGCTATAGGATCACCATTGGAATAGCGTGTGACTTTCAGATTTTCTTTCATCCATACCTGGCTGCCGATAGTTACTGTGCCATAAATATTGCCATCAATGTCGGTCATAACAGAATTCGCACCTGAGGTAACGAAACTAATTTCGTTGCCATAGAAGGTACCAGCAGAATTCGAAGCATATGATCTCAAATAATAAGTTGTGACAGGTGACAAGCCGGTAACGGAGCTAAAGAAACTTCCAATAAAGCTTCCATCTGTTGTTTTGTTTCCTGTAATATCCGGATTTGCAGATGTGCTCCAGCAAACACCGCTGGAACTTATAGCTGAACCACCGTCATCACTAATACTTCCTCCGCTGCTGGCGGTTGAGGCAGTTATATTCGCAGCTGAAATTGTAAATATAACAGGTGCTTTTACCTTATTTTTTCTGCATCCCGAGAAAACAATCAGTGATAAAAAAAACAAGAATTGAAGGGAGTATTTAATTATGTTTTTCATGACTAAGACCTGATAATAATATGTTAATAAAGTTAGGAAATAGTATGTCTTAAACAAAATGAATCAATTAGCAAAGCTGGTTAAATACTCTCAAATGTGCCATGGAACAAATAATCAGGCACAAAATTTATGCCATTGCTATTCTTTTAAAGATTGCAAGATTACTAATAATTCTGTCAGTTCAGATCTCGATTGGAATTAGTAATTTCGGCTTTTGAACCTGTAGCTTTGATTAGCCAATCCAACGCTACTTGTATAATTAGATAGTTTTGCATATTTTATAAGGATACCATGAGACGACTATTATTGTTTTTTGCCATTATTTTTATAGGGATCAGTGTTTCAGCACAATCGCCAATTGATATGGCACTTTCAGCGATTTTAAAAAACATTCCGGTAACTGATGCTTCAAAAAACAAAACTTCGATTCAAAAGAAAATGTTTCAATCGAAGGATTCCATTATACTCAGCGACTATATGATGAGTATTGACAGGGTGAATGACAATCTGAACTCAATAAGCGATAGTTCCAAATTAGGCTTCGATGTAGTAAGGATGGGCAGAAGAATTGATGTTATCTCAAACGATATCAATATAATCCGCAAAAATATGAGGGGCAGGGGCTCGGCCTATAATATAAAGAACATCTACCTGTATCAGAGTTTTATTTCTGCTTTAAACGATGAAAACGATCGTTATGAAGAGCGTACTGCAAAGATGTATCACAGGGTAAATGATGCAAAATTAAGTATTAAAACAGCCTTGGACGATTCAATCTTTCGAAAATTATATGCCAATAGCATTCTTAAGAAGGCCCTCGATACAAAGCTGGTACGCCTCGAACGAAAATGGAGCAGAACCGATAGCACAACCAGGGCTAATGTTGACACTCTGAATGCCATGAAAGTCAAAATTGCGGACAATGCTGTGAATCTGTCCAATATGCTGAATATTATGGAAATAAGGTTGGATAGGGCAGATGTCCAACTTTTCGGACAGGAAGTAAATTTTCTCTGGGAGAAAACTCAGAAAGCTGCTAATGTCAATAATACATCCAGAGTTACTATCACCAAGATAACCAGTGAAAAAAATGCGATAGTCTATTATTTCAGTCAGACATCACAGCAACGGGTATTTATCTTTATTCTTGGATTCCTGGTGTTTCTGTTACTGTTCATGAGGAGGAAGCTTTTGAAAGATATCAGGAAACCAGGCAGTGAATATAGTTTTCTTAAGATGCAATATCTCGATAAATATCCAGTATTGTCTGTACTTGTGATGCTTTTGTGTCTGATGCCTTTTTTCGACGCTTATGCTCCAACTTCATACGTCGCTGTTTTTTACTTCCTCCTGCTTTCAATTTCATCAGTTATTTTCTTCAGAAAAGAAAATCTGACATTCCTCTTCAGATGGTTCGTTATGGTTTTTCTGTTCCTTGCTTATACTCTTACCTTTTTATTCATTGAACCTGCTTTCATCTCCAGGTTATGGCTAATACTTCTTCAAGCTGGCATTATAGTGTTTTCATTCCTGTTCTACAGGAATCTGAACAGGGATATACCATATTTTAAATTAATAAAAAAAGCTTCCCAGGCCGGAATTATTTTGGCCGGAATCGGTATTCTATTTAATCTTTTCGGAAGATTCTCACTTTCCGGAATATTTGGAATATCCGCAATATTTGCGATAACCCAGGCAGTTGTTCTACCTGTTTTTATTGAAACGGTTATCGAAATAATTTTGCTTCAACTGCAAAGCAGTCGGTTGAAAAAAGGGTTCAGCAATCCTTTCGACAGTTCCTTAATTGTAAAAAAAGTAAAATCTCCTTTGGTTGTAATTGCCGTATTAATCTGGTTCATAATGCTTACTTCCAATTTAAACGTCTACCATAGCCTGACCAACAGTCTGATTAATTTTCTGACTACTCCGGTATCAATCGGAAAGATCTCTGTAAAACTTGTAAGCGTTTTGTACTTTTTTGTAATCATCTGGTTTGCACATATTCTGCAACAGCTGATAAGTTTCTTGTTTGGAGAAACTGGTATTGAAAGCGAAGATATAACACCTGTTACAAAAAAGCAGCACTCCAGGTTGCTAATAACCAGATTACTTGTGCTTATAGGTGGTTATATGCTTGCAATTGCAGCATCAGGACTTCCTATAGATAAAATAACCATACTCCTGGGAGCGTTGGGCATAGGTATTGGTATGGGCCTTCAAAATCTGGTTAACAATTTCGTTTCCGGTATTGTCCTTATTTTTGACGGTTCATTAAAAATTGGAGATGAAATAGAGATAAGTGGTCAGGCAGGTAAGGTGAAAGAGATAGGATTGAGGTCCAGTACACTTAGTACATCCGACGGCGCCGATATAATAATCCCAAATGGCAACATTTTATCGCAGAACATTGTAAACTGGACCTTCACAAATGATCATAAAAGGGTGATGATTGGATTTACTTTATCTGGTAAAGAGCTGGATGCCAATCTTATTAATGACGTTATTAACGAAACCATTAAAAATATCCCCGGCGTTATTGCTCAAAAGAAGCCGGTAATATTATATACAAAGGTGACTTCGGAAAGCCTGACACTGACAGTGCGCTTCTGGAGTACGATAAGTAAGATCGATCACGCAAAGAGCGAGGCATTTCTACAACTAAACACAGCATTTGCCGACAAAAAGATACAGTTTGAATAACTAATTGGGCCAATTGTAATCTGGATTCAGGAAGTTCGGGCGAAACAATCCCTTTGTTTCTCAAATTGCAAGTCTGCGAAAGTAGCCTTGTGATTTAGGTATAAGTCTTATTTTCAAATGATTATTTTAGATAGGACTAGACCAGACAACTCTGATTTTTTTGCCATTATTTAAAAAATCATTGCTTTTATCGGTCGTCCATTTATAATTTTCTCCCTGATAATTGTACAAATCAGGAAAAAAGCTATTGGCAAGTGGATCTGCGATTAAATAATAATATTCATTATCCCACTTATATAACGAAACGACAGTTCCCTCATAGGAAGCAGAGGTATCCATCTGGGAAATCCTGAGATTCAGCCAATTAGGATTAGACGGGTAGTCGTTCTGTTTAGTACATGAAAATATTATTATAGAAGCAAATATCATTAAAGGGAATAGATATTTCAGGGGGATCTTAAGGGTAATTTTTTTCATGGATATCCAGGTTTATTCACATTAATTTCCTCAAAAAATATGCCATTGTTATATTTCTAACAAGAAGAAACTGATCAAATATTTTTACTGGTTCCGGTGCTAAATTCCCATTCTTTATAAAATTGCTTCAGAAAAGCTTCCAGAAATTCGTGGCGTTCTTCTGCCAGTCTCCTTGCTGTCAATGTATTCATCCGATATTTAAGAAGAAGTAGCTTTTCATAGAAGTGGCTGATTGTTGATGAAGTTCCAGACTTTGAATAACCTGTTTCGCCATTATCTGGATTCATCACCCCGGGATGATAGATCTTATTGTTTCTGAATCCCCCGTAATTAAAAGCCCTGGCTATCCCTATGGCTCCGATAGCATCGAGCCGGTCAGCATCCTGAATAACCCAGAGTAACGGATCATCCTTAACGGCCGATTTCTTTTTATTGCTGAATGAAATATTCTTAATTACGTTTAGAACTTGTTCCCTTATCTCTGACATTCCATTTTTATCCATGAAATCACTGATTAATTCATAACCCTGTTCATTGTTCTTACCTGCAAATTTGGAATCTGCCGTGTCATGAAGCAGAGCAGTAACTTCAACTATAAATGGATCAGAGAGTAACTCCATCTCATTTATAAATAAAGCAAGATTTCTAACTCGCAAAATATGCCACCAGTCATGCCCACTGTCATATCCCTGCTGATTTTGCCTGACAAACTCTTCTGTCCTAGATATTTGCTCACTTCTGTTCATTCCATTAATGTATATAGGATACTTTATAAAAATCCTTTGAGATCCTTCGTGTAAACCTTTGTGTTACTTTGTGGTAAATAAAATCCTTTAACCACAAAGGGACACTATCCCGAGTACTCGGGATCACAAAGTAACACAAAGGGGGTAAAAGTCCAATTCGAAAACGAAGAAAATCAGTAGATTTGCATTTAAATTGTTTTTAAATGAAGGCAGCAATCATTACAATAGGAGATGAGCTTCTCATTGGACAGACTATCGATACCAATTCAGCATGGATGGGAGCTGAATTGAGCAAAGCCGGGTTTGACGTTCATAGGATAACATCTGTACACGACAGGAGAGAAGACATAATTTATGCCTTGACTGAAGCAACTGGAAAGACCGATGTTGTTCTGATCACAGGAGGACTAGGTCCAACGAGCGACGATATAACAAAACAGACCCTCTGTGAATTCTTCAATACTCATCTGGTTATGAACAATGAAGTATTCAGGATGATTGAAGAAATGATGAGACTCCGGAGTTTTTCTATGAACGACAATAACCGGCACCAGGCTGAGGTACCCGAATCGTGCAGGGTCTTAAAAAATGCTGCAGGTACCGCTCCCGGCATGTGGTTTGAAAAGGATGGAACCATATTTGTTTCAATGCCCGGGGTACCTCATGAAATGAAATATCTGATGACTGAGATTGTGCTTCCTGAATTAAATAAGCGCTTCACATCACAGATCATAATTCATAAAAACATAATGACTTATGGTACATTCGAGGCGAAGCTGGCTGAGATTCTTACAGATTTTGAATCAGGACTTCCCAGTAATCTGAAACTTGCATATCTCCCTGCTTCAGGCGTAATTAAGCTGAGACTAACAGGAACAGGTTCTGATTACAACTATCTATCAAATCTCATTAATGATCAGGTAAGTAAGCTTTATAAAACTATCCCGGAGTTTATCTATGGAGAAGATGAAGATTCACTTGAAATGGTCATAGGAAAACTTTTAAAATCCAAAAATAAATCAGTTTCTACTGCTGAGAGCTGCACTGGGGGAGAGATTGCTCACTTATTAACAAGTGTCGCAGGTAGCTCGGCATATTACAAAGGATCAATAATAGCTTATGAGAATTCTATAAAGACTAAATTACTTGGTGTACAGGATTATATAATAACTAAATATGGAGCTGTCAGTGAAAATACTGTGAAAGAAATGGCTGTCGGAGTCAGAAATGTGCTTGACACGGATTATGCTGTGGCAACTTCCGGAATAGCAGGACCAGATGGAGGAACAGATGAAAAACCTGTGGGAACCATTTGGATAGCAGTTGATTCAGAAAGAGGCACCGTATGTGAGAAACGTGTGTTCGGAAATGACAGATTAACTAACATTAAAAGGTTTTCTCTGGCTGCTTTGAACCTTCTTAGAAAACAGATAATCAACTATTAACATTCATTTCATGATGCTCTTTAAAAAAAGTAGATTAAATATTTGTTTAATAAGATAAAAATCACGTATTTTGCGCTTCGTTTTAAAACGACAAACGTTAGTAAAGAAGTAAAACAAACATCAATGTCAAGAATTTGTCAGGTTACAGGGAAAAAGGCGATGGTCGGAAACAACGTTTCGCACTCAAAGAGAAGGACTAAGAGAAAATTTTATCCTAATCTTTTTGTAAAAAAATATTACCTTCCGGAAGAAGAAAGATGGATATCGCTTAAAATATCAGCTTCAGGCATCCGTCTGATCAGTAAAAAAGGACTCACCACCGTTTTGAAAGAAGCAAAAGAAAAAGGTTACATTTTGAATTATTAATACAGGATAGAAAATGGCAAAGAAGGCTAAAGGTAACAGGCAACAGGTAATCCTGGAATGTACCGAACATAAAGAAAGCGGACAACCGGGCACATCAAGGTACATTACAACAAAAAACAGGAAGAATACTCCTGATCGTCTTGAAAGAAGGAAATATAATCCTATTCTTAAAAAACATACACTTCACAGAGAAATTAAGTAAAAAGTTTGAACCATGGCAAAGAAAGTTGTTGCAGCACTTAAGACAGGAGCAGGTAAGGCATTTACAAAATGTATTAAAATGACCAAATCAGACAAATCCGGTGCTTATCTGTTCAAAGAAGAGATCGTACATAATGATCATATTAAAGATTTCTTCACCAAGAAGTAATCGAATTTATTACGCATAAGATATTCATGGCTTTCTTCTTAGCGGAAGGAAGCTTTTTTTATATTAACATTTCGAATTAATATTAAACTGATGGCTTTGCTGGGATTTCTGGGGAAAGATAAAAAGGAGAGCCTTAATAGGGGGCTCGAGAAAACTAAAGAGAGCGTCTTTCATAAGCTTTCAAGAGCTGTTGCAGGGAAATCAAAAGTTGATGAAGAAGTTCTCGATAACCTCGAGGAAGTTCTGGTTTCCTCTGATGTGGGTGTCGCAACGACTCTTAGCATAATACAACGGATAGAAGCCAGAGTGGCAAGGGATAAGTATTTAAATACAAGTGAATTAAATGCTATTTTAAAGGAAGAGATTGTATCACTTCTCGAAAAAAATACAGTTGACCTTGAATCAGATTTCACACTTTCAGGTAAAAAAGTACCATATGTAATTATGGTTGTAGGTGTGAATGGAGCAGGTAAAACAACTACCATCGCAAAACTTGCCTACCAGTTTAAATCAGCAGGCAAGAAAGTGTTGATAGGGGCAGCAGACACATTCAGGGCAGCTGCAATTGATCAGCTTCAGATCTGGACCGACAGGGTAGGAGTTCCGCTTATAAAACAGCAGATGGGGTCTGACCCGGCATCAGTTGCTTATGACACTCTCAGATCGGCAGTCTCGGGTGATACCGATGTTGTTATAATTGATACTGCAGGAAGACTTCATAATAAAATTAACCTGATGACCGAGTTGTCTAAGATCAAGAGGGTTATGGAAAAAGTCATTCCCGAAGCTCCGCATGAAGTCCTTCTTGTGCTCGACGGATCTACCGGACAGAACGCATTTGAACAAGCCAAGCAGTTCACAGCTGCTACAAATGTAACTGCTATGGCAATTACAAAACTCGATGGTACCGCAAAAGGAGGAGTAGTTATTGGCATTTCTGATCAGTTTAAAATACCCGTGAAATATATCGGTATTGGTGAAAAACTTGAAGATCTGCTGGTTTTTAACAGGTTTGACTTCGTCGATTCGCTGTTCAGTGAAAAATAATTTTATCAATTCCTTTGTGACCCTTTGTGAAACCCTTTGTGTGCCTTAGTGGTAAAAAAATATCATTTAACCACAAAGTAACACAAAGGTAAAGCAGATTAATTGTATTGATTTTCAAGCGATTCTATGAATACCAAAAAAATAAATATTGTCACTTTAGGTTGCTCCAAGAATATCGTCGATTCTGAGAAGCTTCTGAAACAATTGCATTCTGGAGGATATGAAGTAATCCACAATTCAGATGAATCAGATGCCGGAATTGTTATTATAAATACATGCGGTTTTATTAACGATGCAAAAGAGGAGAGTGTTGACACAATTTTAAGATTTGTTAAAGCTCAGAAGTCAGGTCAGATTGAGAATCTATATGTAATGGGGTGTCTTTCTGAACGGTATGCTGATGCTCTCAAACATGAAATACCTGAAGTGAAAAAATATTTCGGTGTAAATAACATAAATGATATTCTGGGAGAACTCGGAGTAAATTTCAGGGATGATCTTTCAACAGCACGCACAATTACTGGTCCAGGCCATTATGCATATCTCAAGATATCTGAAGGTTGCGACAGAACTTGCGCATTCTGTGCAATTCCGTCGATTCGCGGGAAATATATTTCACGACCAATAGAGGATCTTGTGAAAGAAGCAGAACAGCTGTCAGGAAACGGAGTTAAAGAATTAATTCTGATAGCACAGGATCTGAGTTACTACGGACTAGATCTTTACAGGAAACAAGCATTGGCTGAATTAGTCACAGAATTGCTGAAAATCAATTCACTTGATTGGATACGCCTGCATTATTTATACCCTTCGAATTTTCCGTTGGAGCTTATTCCTATAATACGCAATAATCCCAGGATATGCCGTTATATTGATATTCCTATTCAGCATATAACCGATACAATGCTGGACAAAATGAAAAGATCTCATAACAGGAAAGAAACAGTGGATATCCTTAACAGGCTACGTAATGAGATTCCTGGTGCAGTTATCAGAACAACTCTTATTGCAGGACATCCCGGAGAAACAGATGCTGATTTTCTGGAACTGAAAGAATTTATTTCTGAGTTCAGATTTGACAGATTGGGAGTATTTGCCTATTCACATGAGGAAGATACCTTTTCGTACCGGCAGTATGAAGATGATATTCCTGAAGATATTAAGGAATCGAGAGTTGCTGAATTGATGGAGATTCAACAGAATATATCTGCCGAATTGAATGAACAGGCAGTTGGAAAGACATTAAAAGTTATTATCGACAGAAAAGAGGGGGAGTTTTTCGTTGGTAGAACTGAATTCGATAGTCCGGAAGTCGATCAGGAGGTCCTTATTACTGCTGAACATAATCTCAGTCCTGGCAACTTCTACAATATTTTAATTACAAAATCAACTGAGTTCGATTTGTATGGGGAGCCGAAATAAATAAGAACTCTGTGAAACTCTGTGCTTCCTCTGTGCAACTCTGTGTCAGTTCTTTTTTTTGTTACACAGAGTGACACAGAGGGTTCACAGAGAACCACAGAGAAAAATAAAGAAAGGCTATCATTATTGACAGCCTTTCTTTTTTTATTCAGCCGGAGTATCCAGTTTTTCCGGGAGCTCTATTTTCTTTTTCTGAATTTTAATCTTGATTTCTGATTTGGCACTATTGAAACCTACATTTATAGTATCACCCTCTTTGAGGTTTGCCTTGATGAGTACTTCAGCCATCGGATCCTCAAGATATTTCTGAATAGCACGTTTAAGTGGCCTTGCGCCAAAATTAGCATCAAAGCCTCTTTCAGCAATAAAATCACGTGCGCCTGTAGCTATCTTCAGCTGGTAGCCAAGTGATTTGACCCTGTCGTACAATCCTTTCAGTTCAAGATCAATGATTTTATTTATCTGTTCTTTTCCCAGGGAATTGAACATTATCACATCATCAATCCTGTTTAGAAACTCAGGAGCAAATGTTTTCTGAAGAGCTTTCTGCAGTATACTTTTGGTCTGTTCATCCCTTGAAGCCTTCTTTGCATTTGTATCAAAGCCCATACCGTGTCCGAATTCGTTGATTTGCCTGGTTCCAATATTTGAAGTCAGAATTACTATAGTGTTTCTGAAATCAACACGCCTCCCAAGGCTGTCGGTCAATTGACCTTCGTCAAGAACCTGAAGCATGATATGAAAAACATCCGGATGAGCTTTTTCTATCTCATCCATGAGAACCACGGAATATGGTTTTCTACGGACTTTCTCAGTAAGCTGTCCACCTTCCTCATATCCAACATACCCGGGAGGAGCACCGACAAGCCGCGAGACAGAGAATTTTTCCATATACTCGCTCATATCGATCCTGACCAGATTATCTGTTGTATCGAATAAAAATTTTGCAAGAACTTTTGCCAGTTGCGTTTTACCAACACCGGTTGGACCAAGGAATATGAATGTTCCAATTGGTTTATTTGGATCTTTAAGACCAGCCCTGTTCCTTTGTATTGATTTTACAACTTTCTGGATGGCCTCATCTTGTCCGATTACACTTCCTTTAAGTTCTTCAGCCATGTTCAATAACCTGGTCCCTTCCGTCTGGGCGATACGCTGAACAGGAACTCCTGTCATCATTGCAACTACTTCGGCAACCTTATCAGCATCAACAGTTTCGCGATTTACTGCAAGTTCCTTTTCCCACTTTTTCTTCTCCTGGTCAATCAGGTCGAGCAGATCCTTTTCACGATCGCGGAAGCTGGCAGCTTTTTCAAAATTCTGATTTTTTACTGCAAGCATCTTCTCCTTTTTGGTATCCTCAAGCTGTTTCTCCAGAGAAAGTATTTTTTCAGGAACAACAATATTGGATATATGAACTCTTGATCCTGATTCATCAAGAGCATCGATTGCCTTATCCGGTAGATGCCTGTCCGAAATATACCGGTTAGTAAGCTTCACACATGCCTCAATAGCTTCATCGGTATAATTTACATTGTGATGTTCTTCATATCTCTCTTTAATATTATGGAGAATATGAATAGTCTCTTCAATTGAGGTTGGTTCAACAATTACTTTCTGGAATCTTCTTTCAAGCGCGCCGTCTTTCTCAATATGCTGACGATATTCATCGAGAGTGGTTGCGCCTATGCATTGAATTTCACCGCGTGCAAGAGCAGGTTTCAGCATGTTTGCGGCATCGAGGGAACCTGTGGCACCTCCGGCACCCACAATAGTATGAATCTCATCAATAAAGAGAATAATGTTGTCATTTTTTGAGAGCTCATTAAGTATTGCTTTCATCCTCTCTTCAAACTGACCCCGATATTTTGTTCCGGCAACTATGGAAGCAAGATCAAGAGCTACAACTCTTTTATTGAAAAGCACCCTTGAGACATTCTTCTTGATAATCCTTAATGCAAGACCCTCAGCTATAGCAGATTTTCCTACTCCGGGTTCTCCGATTAGTACAGGATTATTCTTTTTCCTTCTCGATAAAATCTGAGCCAGTCGCTCGATTTCTCTTTCCCGTCCAACAACAGGATCCAGCCGGCCCTCTTCTGCAGCCTTTGTAAGATCAATTCCAAAATTATCCAGAACAGGTGTATCGGAAGAAGATTTTGAAGAAGAAGGAGAAGCGGGCTGGCCTTTACCAGGCCCAGTAAAGCTCTGACCTTCATCATCTTCGTCTCTGGGATAATCAGCTTTTGATGTAGGCGATTCCGTCTCAACCATTTTGCGGACCGATTGGTAATCGACATCCAGTTCTGAAAGAAACCTTGTAACCAGAGCATTTTCATCTTTAAGTATTGCAAGAAGAAGATGTTCTGTATCAATAGTATTGCTTTTAAGAGCCTTTGCTTCTAAATAAACAAGCTTAAGTATTCTTTCTGTGCTTCTAAGAAGAGGTATAACCTCATGGTCAGCAACAGGAACAGGGCTTTCAACCTTAATGCTCTTCTCAAGAGATCCTTTGAGAACCATAAGGTCAATACCTTGATTCATAAGGATTTCTATCGCCACACTCTCTCCATCTCTGAGAATTCCGAGGAATAGATGTTCAGGACTTATATGACTGTTTCCCAGTCTTATAGCCTCCTCCTTGGAATAACCCAGAATATCTTTTACCCTTTGTGAAAATTGTGAATCCATTTTATAATATATCTAGTACAAATTTAATAAATATTAACCGACATAATGTCAGTTTCTGATTGACAAAAGTAAACATAACTACCAATTCAAAGTTAAATTATGCATAATATCTATATGACAATTTTCGTGCCCATTTATGAACAATGAATGTTAAAAAATCACAACCCATAAAGCTCGAAAGTAACCAAATTTTGATTACTTTCGTAAATCTAAACCCAGTCTTTGAGGTTTATTTGTAAATACTTAATTAATAATCTGTTATGTCAGAGAGAGAGAGAATCATAAAGGTCAATATCGAGGAGGAGATGAAGTCTGCATACATCGACTATTCAATGTCGGTGATTGTATCGAGGGCATTACCTGATGTGAGAGATGGCCTCAAACCGGTCCATCGAAGGGTACTTTTTGGAATGTCTGAACTGGGAGTACTTTCTAACAAGCCTTATAAGAAGTCTGCAAGAATAGTGGGAGAGGTGCTGGGTAAATTTCATCCTCATGGCGACTCCTCTGTTTATGAAGCTATGGTAAGGATGGCACAGGAATGGTCTTTAAGATATCCACTGGTTGACGGACAGGGCAACTTTGGATCTGTCGACGGCGATAGTCCGGCAGCTATGAGATACACAGAGGCCAGACTTAAAAAAATAGCCGAGGAAATTCTGGCTGATATTGAAAAGGACACCGTTGATTTTCATCCAAACTTTGATGATTCGCTGACAGAACCTTCTGTTATGCCGACAAGGATTCCCCAGCTTCTCGTGAATGGCGCATCAGGTATTGCGGTTGGAATGGCAACCAATATGCCACCTCATAATCTTACGGAGATCATCGACGCAACAATAGCATATATCGATAATCCTGAAATTACAACTGATGAACTGTTGCATTTTGTTAAAGGACCTGACTTTCCGACTGGTGGAATTATCTATGGCGAACAGGGCATCAGGGATGCTATTGAGACTGGCAGGGGACGAATTGTTGTGCGGGGAAAGACAGAAATTGAAATAACACATTCCGGAAGGGAATGTATTATTGTCACTGAGATTCCCTATATGGTCAATAAGGCAGAAATGATCCGTAAAATTGCTGATCTTATAAATGAGAAAAAACTTGAGGGTATATCATATATAAATGATGAGTCGGACAGAAACGGGATGAGGATCGTAATCATTTTAAAGAAAGATTCCAGTGCAAATGTCGTTCTGAATAATCTCTATAAATTTTCTGCTCTTCAGACATCCTTTAGCGTAAATAATATCGCTCTCGTAAAAGGGAGGCCGAAAACACTTAATACCAAGGATTTAATACATCACTTCGTTAACCATCGTCACGAAGTTGTCATAAGAAGAACAAAATTTGATCTTGATCAGGCTGAAAAACGCGCACATATCCTCGAGGGATTGATCATTGCAAGTGATCATATCGATGAAGTAATTGCAATAATCAGAGGATCACAGACACCCGATATGGCCAGGGAAAGACTCATGGAACGTTTCAGCCTTTCGGAAATACAATCAAGAGCTATAGTAGAAATGCGTCTGCGACAGCTTACAGGTCTGGAACAGGAAAAACTGAGAGCCGAATATAAGGAGGTGATGGAATTGATAGAATACCTGAAAAGTGTTCTGGCAAATCTTGATCTCCAGATGAAAATCATTAAGGATGAACTTCTTGAGATAAAAGAAAAATATGGCGACAAACGGCGCACTGAAATCATTCCGAATGCAGAAGAGTTTAACCCTGAAGATTTTTATGCTGATGATGAAATGGTCATAACTATTTCTCATATGGGATACATAAAAAGAACCCCTCTTACTGAATTCAGGAGACAAAACAGGGGAGGAACAGGGGCCAAAGGTGGTGCAACCAGGGATGAAGATTTTATTGAACATCTGTATATCGCAACAATGCATAATACAATGTTGTTCTTCACAAGGAATGGGAAATGCTACTGGCTGAAAGTTTACGCTATACCCGAAGGCTCCAGAACATCAAAGGGAAGAGCAATGCAGAATCTTATAAACATTGAACCAGATGATAATGTAAGAGCATTCATAAATGTTAAGAATCTGAATGATGAGGAATACATAAATAATAACTTTATTGTTCTCTGTACAACCAAAGGAATTATTAAAAAAACATCTCTGGAAGCATATTCACGACCAAGGATAAATGGAGTTAATGCCATAACCGTAAGGGAGGGTGATGAGCTTCTTGAAGCCAGAATGACTAACGGACAGCATCACATAATGCTGGCTGTAAAATCAGGCCGTGCAATCAGGTTCCCTGAAGCATCAGTAAGACCGATGGGACGTACTGCATCAGGTGTAAGAGGTATCAGGCTCGCAAGCGAGAAAAATGATTTTGTAATTGGAATGATAACAGTCGAGAACAAAGAAAAGGATATTCTGGTTGTTTCTGAGAAAGGATATGGAAAAAGATCTGACATTGATGGTTACAGAATCACAAACAGAGGGGGGAAAGGAGTAAAGACTATTAACGTCACTGAAAAAACGGGTACACTGATTGCATTAAAGGATGTGACTGATAATCATGATCTTATGATAATTACTCAATTCGGAAATATTCTCAGAAGTCCTGTATCAGCACTTAGGGTTATGGGAAGAGCAACACAGGGAGTGAGGCTGATCAATCTTAAGGAGAATGATATTATTGCCTCGGTGGCTTGTGTACTGGTTAGTGACGAAGAAGTAGTAGATGAGAAAATTAATTCAGAAGAAAATGATATTATTACTGAGGAAAATGGCAAAGAATTTGATGTTTAATAAGTAATATTATAAATTTGGGGAAATTTTAGAGACAATTAAATTAAATTAAAATTATAATCATGAAAAAGTTTTTATTGCTGATAGCAGCCGTTAGTATTTCGTTTGGTGCCATGGCCCAGAAGGGCAAGGTTACCAGTGCCCTAAGTTACATTGACCAGGGAATTCTTGATAAGGCAAAGGAAGCCTTAGATCAGGCCCTGACAAATGAAGCAACAGCAAACTGGTTTAATACTTATTTCGCGAAAGGCAGATTAGCCCAGGCATCTTTTGATTCTAAAGATCCAAAAGTTAAAGCCTATTATCCCGACCCGTTGGCCGAAGCATATGCATCGTATCTTAAAGCAATGGAACTTGATCCTAAAGGGGGAATAAAAAAGAAAATTATTACCGGTTCAATATTTAACTCGCTGGCTATTAGTTTGTATAATCAGGGAAGCGCAAAATTTGAAGCTAAAGATTATCCTGGAGCACTTGAAGCATTCCAGACACAAATTAAAATTACTGAAAGTGATATTTATGTAGGAGCAGTTGATACTGGTATGTATTATAATGCAGGTCTTGCAGCTGTAAATTCTGCTAAATACGCAGATGCAATTAAGTACTTCCAAAAATGCGCTGATATGAAGTACATGGGAATTACTCCGTATTTTCAGATGTCAGAAGCTTACGTTAGTATAGGTGATACGGCAAAAGCTGAATCTACTTTGCAAGGATTAGCCAGCAAATTTCCCAATGATAAAAATGTTACTCTTCAGTTAATTGATCTTTATATTAAAAGCGGGAAAAATGCTGAAGCTCAGAAGTATATCACTGTTGCCAAGGAAGCCGATCCGAAAAATTTTAGTTTGTACTTTGCAGCAGGTATAATCTTCTTAAATGAGAACAAATACGATGAAGCAATTCCTGAGCTTGCCAAATCTATTGAGCTGAAAGGAGACGTCTTTGATACCCAATACGGGCTAGGTGCTGCATATATCAACAAAGCTGCTGATATGTTCAAAAAAGCTAATGAAATCATGGATGTGAAAAAATACAGCGATGCCGTTGATGAAGCAAATGCAGTTTATGCTAAAGCTCTGCCATTTATGGAAAAAGCTATTGAACTTAAGCCCGATGATATATACACAATGAGAAGTCTGCAGGAATTATATTACAGACTAAAACAGACAGACAAGTACAATGCAATTAAGGCAAAACTTGATGCTATCGACAAAAAATAAAAATTGTAAGTTAAAATAAGAGAAAAGGGATGTGTTTAAATGCATCCCTTTTTGTTTTTAAAAAATATGAAAAGTCATATCTGTTAGTTTGATTATATTTTCTCCAATGACAAATAGGTTAGAAGTAACAAGATTTAAGAACTTGTTCGGATCAATGTAAATAATTCTATTTTACATAATATTAATTATAGGCTTTTGTAGAGAATTTCCGCCCAGCTTGCTGGTTGACATAAAATCAGATATAGTGACGAGGTACGTGAACGCTTTAATATTTGATTATACCCGATTACCGAGTCCTATATCGATTGATTTTATGTCAAA
>Ga0302164_10000222_pt1 | contig 21387 bp, 14 predicted proteins | sample I_Fen_E3_1_FD_193500 | JGI IMG/M metagenome (GOLD analysis project Ga0302164, IMG submission 193500) | Peat permafrost microbial communities from Stordalen Mire near Abisko, Sweden - I_Fen_E3_1 | ecosystem: Environmental > Terrestrial > Soil > Wetlands > Permafrost | place: Sweden: Abisko...
ATGGGCGCATAAAAATTTAGGAGGTGTGGTGGGTGTACGTTTGATAAAAGAATTAAAAGGCGAACCCGCCAATGAAATGAAAGATGAACTGGTGGTAAAAAAAATGATTGCCACTACAAGAATGTTTGGCAGCCCGGTAAAAAATATTGGTGATATAAAAGAAGCTATTGCCACCTATACTTCAAGGGCCGCAGAAAAATTGCGGCGCCAGCAAAGTGCAGCCAATACCATCAGCGTTTTTGTAGTACCCAAAGAGCAAAGCCATAATACTTACTTCAGGCATGGGCCTACTGTTAGCAGTTATGTAACATTGCCAGTGGCAACATCAGCCACTAATGAATTGATAAAACCGGCGGTAAAGCTGGTGGATAAATTATACGAGCAGGGAAGGATCTATAAAAAAGCCGGTGTAATGCTCAGCGGCATTGTACCCGATGCCACCATACAGGGCAATTTATTTTTGCCCGAAACAAAAAATGCCAACCGTTTATTGATGAACATGATGGACAATGTAAACTATGCCATGAGAGATGATATATTGAAATTTGCCGCATCAGGCACCACAAGAGACTGGAAGATGCGGCAGGAACTAAGAAGTCCGCGCTATACTTCAAGATGGGAAGAATTGTTTGTGGTGAAGTAGCGTGCCTGCACAAAGGTTGCCAACCTTACCAGCTTATATACTGCCGGAAGTCTCCTTCATTTTATTTAAACTTTTCAGCCATTAAATTGTAAATTGATTATCCATTAAACTACACCAATGAGAAAATCAATTGCAGTACTGCTACTATTGTGCTCAACCACATTTTGCCTGGCACAACAAAAAACCATTGCCATACGCTGCGGCAAATTGCTGGATATTAAAAACAGCAAAGTATTAACCAACCAGGTGATTGTTGTAAAAGAGAATAAGATTGAATCGGTAACAGATGCAAGTTCATTCAAACAAAAAACAGATTCTGTAATTGACCTCAGCAATTATTATGTACTGCCGGGATTGATCGATTGTCATACACATGTATTACTGCAAGGCGATATTACCAGCGAAGATTATGATGTGCAGTTGTTAAAAGAATCGGTGCCGTACCGCACTTTAAGGGCATCAAAAAATTGTTATCAATCGTTAATGAATGGCTTTACAACTATTCGTGACCTGGGAACAGAAGGCGCAGGCTTTGCTGATGTGGATTTAAAAAAAGCCATCAACAAAGGGGTGATACCCGGACCAAGAATGTTTGTATCTACCTTAGCCATTAATACCACGGGCCACTACCCCATTGCCGAAAAAGACTATGCCTGGGAGTTAAAAATGCCCAAGGGCTTACAAGAGATTGCCGGTGCCGATGAAGGCAGAAAAGCAGTAAGGGAACAAATTGCACATGGTGCCGACTGGATAAAAATTTATGCCGACCGTAGCTACTATAAAACTGCTTCCGGTGAATACAAAAGCATTCCCAATTTCACTAAAGAAGAAATTGAAGCCATTGCGGATGAAACTATTAAGAGTAGACGCAAATTAGCTGCCCATGCGGTAACCCCCGATGGTATTATTTACGCCATCAATGCAGGTGCCAAAACTATAGAACATGGTTTTGGTATGAACGATGCCTGTATGCAATTGATGGTACAGAAAAATATTTTTTGGTGCCCCACTATTTATGTAAATGATTTTGTTGCCGAAGGAAGGGCAAAAGCCGGCAGCCCGATGAATAAATTATTTACACAAACAGAACCGGCGCTGTTTAAAAAAGCGATGCAGCTTGGTGTAAAGATCGCTTATGGTACCGATATTGGCGGTTACGATTGGAATGAACCACAGGCAAAAGATTTTGAATATTTTATTCAGTACGGTATGTCGCCGGTGGAAGCTATTAAAACTGCTACTGTTACTGCAGCAGAATTATTAGACCAGCAAGGTTTGATTGGCGAAATTACTCCCGGTGCATTTGCAGACATCATTGCTGTAAAAGAAGACCCTGTTACAAATATCAAAACTTTAGAACAGGTAAAATGGGTGATGAAAGATGGCATTGTTTATAAGAGCATCAAATAATTAATCAAACAAGTTGCCCTGTTTATCGCTACCCTCATTAAATTTCGGTTTGATCAAATTCAAACCAAGTTCCTTATTCATCTTATCCACCAAATAAATAGTTAACTCCGGCGAAGTAGCTTCATCGTGCATGTGCATAAAAAAATACAATTCTTCAAGGCCTTTATCCATCCAGTATTTCATTCTTTCCACCCAGGCATCACATCTTGTATAATCAGAAGGATGTAAACTATTCCCCACATAACGAATAAATACTTTTGGAATAGTTAAGTGCATGTGTGCACAATCCCTTCGCCCCGCGGTATCAGTTATTACCGCACCCATATTCATTTCCTTAAGCCTGGTAAACATTTCTTCACGGATATCATCCTTCTTAAACCAATCGGGATGCCGTACTTCTAAAAAAAATTGCAAATCTGTGGGTAATGATTTTAAAAAATCAAACAATTCCTCTTTTCGCTTGGGAGAAAATGTATCACTCACCTGTACAAATATGGGCCCGAGAAATTCTTCAAAAGCAACAATGCCCCGAAAGAATTCATTGGTTATAAACTGTTTGCCTTTTAAACTTCCACGATGCGTAACACCCTGGTACATTTTAGGGCAGAATTTAAAATCTTTTCCTGCAGCATTGGCCGTCCATTTTTTTATACCACCTTCCCCATAAACTTTATAATGCGTGGCATTTAATTCAATGCTGTTGTAATGATCTACATAATGCTTCAAAAAATCTTTTTCTTTTGTTTTAGGCGGATAAATTTTTCCCACCCATTCTGTTCTGCCCCATTTGGCGCAGCCAAGATATACTTTAGCGTCTTTAAACTTTTTCCCGCTTAAAATTGTTTTATTAAATGCAGGCTCTTTGGGCAGCGAAAAATTAATGCTGTCCAGTTCTTGTTCAGGCACCCTACCAAACTCCATAACAATTATCTTTTTGTAAATCTACAACAATGCCATTTTTTAACGAGAATATTTTTTGTTGCCACTAATTACACGAATTGACACGAATAAGGAAATTCATTAGTGGAAATTCGTGTAATCCGTGGCAAACCAAATTCATCGCTTGAATTTAAAAGCATTTTTAGAAAGTCTCTTAACATTAAAGTAACTTCATTACAATTATAGTATTTTTAATATTGAGTAAAATATTCGTTATGCAAAAAGCACAATTTGGAATGATAGGTTTGGGAACCATGGGCCGCAACCTGGTATTGAATTTGGCCGATCATGGCATTGCAGTTTGTGGCTACGACCGCAATGTTGACCAACAAAAACGTTTACTGGAAGAAGGTAAAGATAAACCGGTACAGGTAGCCGCAACCATGCAGGCATTTGCAGAAAGCCTGTCAACCCCACGCCGCATTATGATGCTGGTGCCGGCAGGAAAAATTGTGGATGCGGTGATAGATGAAATAAAACCTTTTTTACAGGCCGGCGATATTTTAATTGATGGGGGCAATTCGCATTTTACGGATACAGATGCAAGAATTGCACGGCTGCAAAATACTGGTATACACTTTACAGGCATGGGTGTAAGCGGTGGTGAAGATGGTGCAAGGCTTGGCCCAAGCATGATGCCCGGCGGCAATAAAGACGGCTATGCAGAGTTAAAAAATATTTTAGAAAAGATAGCCGCACAAACCGATGAAGGCCCTTGTGTAACTTTTGTTGGCAACGGCAGCGCAGGGCATTATACCAAAATGGTACATAATGGAATTGAATATGCCATTATGCAACTCATCAGCGAAGTGTACGCACTTTTAAAAAATGTAGCGGGTTGCGATAACGATCAGTTGCATCAAATTTTTACTAACTGGAATGACGGTGTATTACAATCTTTTTTAGTGGAGATCACTGCCAAAGTATTTTTACAACCCGATGATGTGGATGGAAACAGAAAACTGGTGGATGTAATTTTAGACCGTGCGGCACAAAAAGGTACCGGTATGTGGACGAGTGAAAGCGCACTGGAATTGCACATACCAACTCCTGCCATTGACGAAGCCGTTGCCGCAAGAGACCTTTCTGCTTATAAAAAAGAAAGAGAAATTATTGACGGCTTTACTCCAGCAACGGAAATTATAAATACTACAGACAAAGAACAGCTGATTCAAATCTTGCATGATGCATTGTACTTTGGCATGGCAGTAAGTTATATACAGGGATTGCATCTTTTGCAAACAGCATCCGATACTTATAAGTACGAGATCAACATTGCCGAAGTGGCACGTATATGGAAAGGCGGTTGCATTATACGCTCCGCAATGCTGAATGATATTCGGAAAGCGTATGTAAATAATGCAGCATTAAAGAACCTGTTGCTTGATGAAACATTTTATTTTCTTCTCGAACAAAAAAGAAATGCACTGGTGACCGCATTAAAAACAGCAATGGATAATAAAACTGGCACACCGGTATTAAGCAGCAGCCTTAATTATTTTGATATGTTCAGTACCGGAAGATCGGGCTCTAATTTAATACAGGCACAAAGAGATTTTTTTGGTGCCCATACTTACGAGCGCATTGATAAAGAAGGTAGCTTTCATACCAACTGGAATTAATTAAAGTAATATAATAATGCTAAATAAAAATAATTACATCAATTGCTTTTTTTAATTCGCGTACTTCGTAAAAATTAGTACAATAAAAAAATAAATACTCATGGCAAAACACAATAGCATTAAGCAACCTGCTGCAATAGTAATTTTCGGTGGCACCGGCGATCTTACCAAACGCAAGTTGATACCGGCTTTGTACAATCTTTTTTTAAGTAAACACCTGCCGGAAAAATTTGTTATTTTTTTATTGGGCAGAAATGAAGACAAGAATGAGCAATTTAAACATGACCTGTTTAATGGCATAAAAGAATTTTCAAGAACCGGCACGCCGGATGATAACAACTGGAAAGCTTTCAGTAATAATATTTTTTACCAGCAGGGTAATTTTTTAGAGAGCAGCATTTATACAATTCTTAAAGATAATTTAGATGCATTTGATAAAAAAAATAAACAACGTTGCCTGCGTACTTTTTATTATGCTATTGCCCCGCAGTTTATTGAAGCCGTATCAGAAGGCCTGTACAAAAACAAACTCTGTAATCAAATTAAAAATGACAGGATAGTTGTAGAGAAACCTTTTGGCACTGATTTAGCCTCAGCACAAAAGCTAAACACCTTTTTACAAAAACGTTTTTCAGAAAACCAGATTTTCCGCATCGACCATTACCTGGGAAAAGAAACAGTACAAAACATTATGGCTTTTCGTTTTGCCAATACTATTTTCTCTCCGGTTTGGAATAATAAATTTATCGATCATGTGGAGATCTCACTTTCTGAACAAGTAAGTGTGGGTAAGCGTGGTGGTTACTATGATGGCAGTGGCGCATTAAGGGATATGATTCAAAACCATTTGCTGCAATTACTTTGCGTGGTGGCCATGGAATGCCCCGGCAAATATGATGCTGTACACATCCGCAATGCAAAAGCAGCCGTTTTAAAAAAGATAAAGCCATACACCACAGAAGAAGTATTTAAAAATATTGTTCGGGCACAGTATACCAAAGGAAAAATAAATGATACAGCACAGCAGGGATACCTGGAAGAAGAGAATATTGCTCCCACATCTACCACCGAAACATTTATTGCCGGCAAATTCTTTATCAATAACAAGCGATGGAAAGGCGTACCATTTTTTTTAGCCACCGGAAAATGTTTACCCAAGCAGGCTTCAGTAATTATGATACAGTTTAAAGATTCGCCTTATAAAATCTTTAAAGATGATACAGTGCCTAATCGTCTTGTGATTAGCATTCAACCCGAGCAGGAGATCAGTTTATTATTTGAAAGTAAAGTGCCCGGTGTACAAATGAAATTGAAGCCTGTTGAAATGGATTTTACGTATAAAGAATCTTATACCGAAGCCACACCTGAAGCATACGAAACTTTATTGCTGGATATTTTAGATGGTGATGCTACCTTGTTCATGCGCAGCGACCAGGTGGAAGCTGCATGGAAAGTGGTAATGCCCATCATCAATGCCTGGAAAAAAAGTCCCAAAAAACAATTGTTAAAATATCCAGCCGGAACATGGGGGCCAACCGCCGCCACCAGTTTATTAAAACCTTATGCAAAGCAATGGGTAGTGTTACCGGCTACAAAAAGCTAATGCTTGGCCAATTTATGCATAAAAATAGAACCGTTAACATGTCAAAAGCAGTATCTACAAAAACAATTTGGCCAGATGCACTGACATTAAGCCAGGCAGCCGCTAATTTAATTGTATTGGAAAGTAACAAAGCCGTAATACAAAAAGGATATTTTACCATCGCATTATCGGGTGGCAGTACGCCTAAAATTTTATTTGAATTATTGGCTCAACCACCTTATAAAAATAACATCCCGTGGAAGAAGGTGTTCGTTGCTTTTGTAGATGAACGTTTTGTTGCGCCAACAAGTGAAGAGAGCAATTATAAAATGGCGAATGATGCATTATTAAAACACGTTGCCGTTCCTAAAAAAAATATTTTCCGTATACCAACGGTAAAGGTTTCGCCATCGCAATCAGCGGCAATTTATGAAGCCACAATAAGAAAACACATCAGCAGTAAGCACCCATTCGACCTGGTGCTATTAGGCATTGGCGAAGAAGGACATACCGCTTCTATATTTCCAAAAAGCCCTTTACTTATTGATAAAAAACATTGGATACAAAATGTGTGGGTAGCAGAAAAGAATATGGATCGCATCAGCTTTACCCTGCCATTTATTAACCAGGCAAAAAATATTGCTTTTTTAGTAAGCGGTGAAAGTAAGGCTGCTATTGTAAAAAAAATATTTTCTAAAAGCGGGGCAGCCCTGCCTGCGGCTATGGTTAAAGCAAAAGAAAATACTTTTTGGTTTTTGGATGAAGCCGCCTGCAGCGGTTAAGTTGGCCACAGATTACACAAATTTTCACGAATTAAATACAATATCTTCATCACAATTCGTGTTTATTCATGACATTAGTGGCTACAATTCTTTTTGCTTCAGGTTTTCATACACTACAATCGTCATTAGAATCAGCAGCATACCGTAAAACATGTCTTCAAAAGGAATAGTATAAATTCTTATCCCTAAATTTTCTGCATTATTATACAACACCACAGGAATGGACGTTAAAAATCCATTTACAATTAAAAATGGAATGAGCATGATACCGTACGCAATTAAAAAAGAAGTAGCATCAAATGATTTAAAATAATTTCTAAAAAAATAAATGATGCCGATAAACAAACCATTGAACATAAACGTCCATCCGGTATAATATTTTTGGTGATAAATTATTCCTGTTAGCCACAACACCAAAGCCAGCAGCATCAATATTGTATCTGCGGTATGTTTATTTTTTAACCTGGGAAAATAAGTTTTGATACATTCATAAATAAATACACAACAGTAAGGCACTACAAAAAAGAACAGCACTTCTTCAATGGGCAGGTTAATGATTTTTATCCCGGTAATATAATTTTCATTAAACCCCCATACCCCTTTTGAAGTAAAATAAAAATCCCACACAATATAAAGTGATGCCGGCAGCAACATTGCCGGAAAAAGATATTTCCAGTTTTTGTAAAACGCTACTTTTTTATCAAAGCTCAGCAGCAGCGGACCGGCAAGGGAGGCAGCTAAAATTAAAAAATAGGTATAGTGCAGATTCAAAGTAGGTGGTTATTTGCTTAAAGAAAACAAAGTAACGCATTAAAAGTTTATAATGGCGGTTGTGTTTTTTTTCTAAACGTATCGTTGACCAAATATACACCTGCAATAGTAACTGCACCGCCAATTGCGATGTACATATTTAATTTTTCGTGAAAGATAAGTGCCCCTAATAACACTGCCACCATTGGGTTGATGTAGGCATATAAAGATGCCAGCGAAGTGGGTAACCGTTGCAAGCTATAAATGTAGGCAATGAAAGTAAGCACCGAGCCAATTACCACTAAGTACAAAATAGCCCACCACGATTTTGCTGGAATGTCTGCAATACCTACCGCATTGCCTGTTGCATTACATACGGTAAATAATGCCATGCTCGAAATAAGCATTTGCAACCCCAAACTAAAATACGGATTAAAATTTGCCGCATGTTTCTTGGTATATAATGTACCAAACGACCATGAGATAGTAGCTATAACAGAGAGTATGATACCCTTTGAAAAATCGGCGTTCAAAAAATCCTTTAAGTGATCGTAAAAAATGATGCATACACCACCAAAGCCCATTACCATACCCAGTATGGCTTTTTGTGGCAACCTGTCGCCACCAAATAATGCAATTAACACCAACCACAATGGAAATATGGCACCAATGATTGCACCCAGGCCGCTGGAAATATATTGCACCCCCCAGGTACTAAGCCCGTTGCTTAACATGAAATTTAATACACTTAAAATTAAAATGGTGATCCATTGTTTGCCTTTGGGCCATGGATGTTTGGTAAGGATAAAATAAATAAGATAAACAGAGCCGCCGAGCAACTGGCGTATAGCACACAATTGTATTGCCGGCATATACTTCACTCCTTGCTTGGAGGCCAGCCAGGTAGTGCCCCAGAAAAAACATACCCATGCCAATGCAAGCAAGGCCTTTTGTTTGGATGTTTTAGATGATAGCATTCGTTTTTCTATCTACCTGTTGGCAAATAGCCGGGAGGGGTTAGTGTTTGAAATGGCGTAAGCCCGTGATCACCATCGCCAAATTATGTTGTTTACAATATTCAATAGAATCATTGTCACGTATAGAACCGCCAGGTTGAATGAATGAAGTAATGCCCGCTGCTGCTGCAATTTTTACGCAATCATCAAATGGAAAAAATGCGTCGCTTGCCAGTACGGCGCCGTTTAAATCAAAATTAAATTGTTTTGCTTTATCAATAGACTGGCGCAGGGAATCAATACGTGAAGTTTGTCCGCAGCCTTTACCAACCATTTGTTTGCCTTTTACCAATGCAATGGAATTGCTTTTTAAATGTTTGCAAACGATATTTGCAAAAGCCAGGTCTTCTTTTTCAGTCGCAGTAGTTTCCCTCCCACCCACTTCTTTCCATTCGGTATAATTGCCCACATCATTTTGCTGCACTAACAAACCGTTGAGTACAGATTTATATTGATGCGTTGCATCCAATCCTTTTTTCTGTACTAAAAGAATGCGATTCTTTTTGGTTTTTAAAATATCCAACGCATCCCCTTCAAAAGAAGGAGCAATTAACACTTCAAAAAATATTTCATTTATTGCTATTGCTGTCGCCTTATCAATTTCTGCATTGCACACCAGCACGCCGCCAAAAGCACTTTCTGGATCACCGGCCAAAGCCACATCCCAGCTTTCTTTTACTGTATTTCTTACTGCAATACCGCACACGTTTGTGTGTTTTATAATAGCAAACCAAACTTCAGCAGGCTGTTTGTAAGCCCCTTCTTCGGAGGGGTTTGGGGAGGCCTCAGAAATAATCTGTACGGCAGCATCCACATCCACCAAATTATTATACGATAATTCTTTACCGTGCAGCTTATCAAATATTTCTTCCTGGTTGCCATAGAAAATACCCTGTTGATGTGGGTTTTCTCCATAACGCAACACCGTTTTGGTTTTATTAAAAGGATTGATGAAATCAGTTTGATTAAAATAATTAGAGATAGCCAGATCATATCCGGTACACACATCAAATGCTTTAATAGCAAACATGCGTCGTTGCTCTAATGTGGTTTCACCTTTTTGTTCTCTTAAAATTTCCTCCAACAAATGATAATCTTTTTTAGCCGCCACTATTACCACATCTTTGTGATTTTTGGCTGCGCCACGTATCATGCTGGGGCCGCCAATATCAATTTTTTCAATGATCAATTTTTCGTCAGTAGTAGAAGCAACCGTTTCTTCAAACGGATACAAATCCACAATCACTAAATCAATTTCAGGAATATTGTATTGCTTCATTTCTGCCACATGCTGTGCATCATCACGTTTTCCCAGGATACCACCGAATACAGATGGATGCAATGTTTTAACCCTTCCTCCTAAAATAGACGGATAACTGGTTAAAGATTCTACAGGCACACAGGGTATTTGCAGATCTTCGATAAATTTTTGAGTGCCTCCTGTACTGTAAATAACTGCGCCAATGTTGTGCAACTCTTTTACTATATTTTCCAGACCATCTTTATAAAAAACGGAAATTAACGCTGACTGAATTTTCTTTTGCATTTTGAAAACTGGTTATAGATCTACAATAAAAGCCCCTTTTTCAGGAACTGAATGGAGGTGCAAATGTAGTTGTTCGCAATCTTTTTTCCATTTGCCAATTTTCCACAAACTGTTAGAAGCGTCGGCTACGTACTGCTTACAGTTGAAAACTGCCGCCAGTTGCCGAATGTAGAGCTTTGGGCTTTTGGAGATGATGATCATATCAACATCAATTTTTTGCTGCAGTGGTTCAAATACAAGCGGTTTATTGATCATTAAAATCCGCTTATTGCCAAACTGGTAAAATGGTGCTTGCTGCAAACATCCGCTAACAATATCCTTTGGGTTATTCAATTGCAGCGCAACCCTTACCGGTTTAAGGTGAAAGTTTTGTAACATCCCTTCTTCAAGCAAAGCACTGTCGCCAATAAATGTATACTCATTGGCTTGTACCAAATCTATAGCCCGGTGTTGCGGTACATTATACACTATTATCTTTTGCTGATTTTTGATCTGCCATTTGCCATAAGCCTGTACCATAACAAAAGCCAGCAAGGCCATTAATGAAAATTTGAATACCGGTTTGTTTTTGTTGATCAGCCATGCACTTATACCAATCACCACTGCATAAAGTAAACAGGTTGATAAAATAGTTGCTGGAATTTTATCCCATACTGCAAAAGACAAATCATTTACTGTAAGTATCACTTTATTCATCAACCAAACTAACCAACCCGTTATTTTACCAGCATATACTCCGGCAAAAGGTATCCATGAAAATGCTATTAGAAATATTTCGGCATAAAGAATAACACTTGATAACGGCACTGCAATGATATTGGTGATCAAAAATAAATTAGGAAACTGGTGAAAATAATAAATACAAACCGGGAAGGTTAATATTTGTGCAGCCAGCGATATCGCCATAAGTTTCCAAACATTATCCACCCATTTATTTTTTATGTACACCAAATTATAAATTGGCTTTTGAAAAACGATAATGCCCACCACTGCTAAATATGATAATTGAAAACCCACATCCCACAAAAAACAGGGATTGTAACACAGCATTACAAATGCAGATGCTGCCAACGAATTATAAATGGAAGATTTTTTATCGAGATTTTTGCCGATAGTAATGAAAGTAAACATCACCGCAGATCGCAGTACCGATGCCGAAGCCCCGGTTAGTAATGAAAACAACCACAGGCAACTCAATATCAAAACCACCTGCACCAGTTTTGATTTATTTACCAACGGTATTCTTGCAAATAACCATACCAGCATTACATAAATTAAACCAAGGTGCATACCAGATATGGCAATGATATGCACTACCCCGGTATTGCTGTATGCCTGCACCAGGTCTTTATCCAGATCGTTGGTATACCCAATCAGCAATGCTTCTGCAATACCCAGTTCATCTTTACCGGTACTGATATTTTTACGCAGGCTGTTTAAAATATTTGCTCTTGCTGTAAAAATAAATTGTTTAAAGCCATTTACATTTTTCTCCGGTAGCAATGCCCAATCTTTTTCTTTTAAAAATACATTGTGAAAGGTTTGCTGAAAAGCGGCATAGCGTTCGTAATTGAATGCACCGGGGTTGCCGGAGTTTTTTATGGCCTGTAAATTTTTATTGATCAGTATTCTGTCGCCATAATGCAATTGCTGCGCTGCGCTGTCTTTAGAAAAATAAACTAACAGTTTTCCTTTACAGTTTACAGCGGTATCATCATTCATCACAGATTCCACAAAAGCATCTGCTTTATACGATTTGGCTTTCTCTATCAGTGGTTCTTCTATCCTTGCAATAATATAATTAGAATCCCTGTAATAATTACCATACCAATTGGTACTATGCCTGATATCTTTTTGCCAGGTAACCAGCAAGCCAACCGTTAGTAGCAACAGGTTGATCAACATACCTTGTAACGATTGCAGCTTAAACTTTACGGCCAATGGTAAAAAATAAAAAAGGCAGGCAGCCATACCAAAACCAACAACAGCCATTATAATTACAGGAAGCAGAAATTGCAGGTACCATTGTAAAATAATACCAATAATAAAAGGCAATAGTAATCGTACAAATGGCGCAGTTTTATAAACGGGTACAATATATTTTTGTGGCATACCCGAAGATAGGCAAAAATTTATTTTTAATAAACCAGCAGCGCTGCAGTTGTACAATTTTCTGTATTGTCATACTTCCGTTACTGTTAGTTTTTGGCACAAAAAGTATAATTACTGTGGCCCGATGGCAACGATCTTAACAGTATAATTAGGCGACCATGATGAAGTCCTGGGATTATTAATATACAGTTGACCACCGGTTGTGGTTACATTAGATATAGTCATGATCACTTCTGCCCAGCCACCGGCGCCACTTATAACATTGCCTACATACACATCGGGTGTGCTGCTAAAACTTTCAGGAAATGTAAAACCAATGGCGGTGGATGCTCCAGCTGACAGTGTTGTATTTACAACAACGGTAGTGGATAATTTTTTTTGTTGTGTGCCATCTATGGTACGGATAAGGCCTTTGCCATTTTGCACGGTGATATTTGCAGCTACTTCCAGCATTTGAGTTGGGTTTAAAACACCGATACCTACATTGCCATTTGCTAAAACTGTCATTGCATTACTTCTTGCATTATCACCTGTACCATTACCTATTTGAAATAAACGGTTGGTTGGGCTGATAGCCAAAGCAATTCCAACCGTAGCAGAATCATTGTAAGTGCCAATTACCGTAGCGAAAAAATTTTTTGCTTTGGTAGAATTTCCCATTGCGGTGGCTCCTGTGGCCGAGGATGATGAGTTATAACCCGTTGCTAAAGAAAAATCGCCTGAGGCAGTTGTCACGAGTCCCATTGCTACTGAATTATATCCGGAAGCTGAATTATCATTACCTATGGCTGTAGAAAAGTCTCCAATGGCTTTTGTAGAATAGCCCATTGCCGTAGAGTAAGAACCGGATGCTTCGGTATTAGTTCCTACAGCAAAGGAATTCAATCCAATATTTACATCGTCCCATGAGGGAACTCCAAATATTACGCTGCCAGCTCTGAAAGCTCCCTTTGCAGGAATCCACATCAACCTTGTACCATTACCACTCACCGGTGTTGTACCATTGGTACTATCCAGCAATAAACCGCCTTTGATATGAAGTTGCGTTAAAGGGTTTGCTGTGCCAATACCCACATTCTGTGCAAACGAATTCGTAAAGAATATACTGCACAACACTACCAGATAATTTCTTTTCATAAAAAGTATTTAACCCAAATATGAAAAAGAAAAAAGAGGAAATGTATCGCCAAAACGGGTGACTACCGTGGCCCCGTATTGATAGTCTTAATTTTAAAACCAGAAGTCCTGGATACTATTCAGGGACTACTGATATTACTGGTACAGCAGTTGAAGTAATACATTCCATGCTCAAAATTTAAAGACAACAGCACCCTTGTTGTTACCGGCGCCGGATGCACCTGCAATCATTGTGGTTAGATTAAACATATTTATTGATGACCCCATTAAAGATGAAGGAGCAGAATAATCATAAGATCTTATAAAAGAAGGTGTGAAAAGATATCCTGTTGCAAGGCCCGTAACTGGATCTAAAGCATTGTTAAAATTGAAAACTTCAATAGACCCGGTGTTATTGTTCTTTCCAGGGCAACCTACAGCAATTTGGATATTAAGGCCCGGATAGGCGACATAGTTTCCGTAATGATAAATACTGACACTGCTGCCAAACTTGTAGCCTTGCGCATTTTTGAAATCTGATTTAATAGCTCCACTCGGGTCTCTTTCCTTAATAACGTTAGACGAAATCCCATAGTTGGAAGAGAGTGACGATACCCCATTTTCATCACCCAGGAAAACTTCCGCACAACCAATATCGGGAATAACGGGGGCACTCGTGTACTCAAAATCGGTATCCGGTGCGCCAACAATTATTGATAGCGGAAAATAGCTGGAAGGGTTATAACAAATATCCACTGATTTGCCATAGCCTTTTCTTTTAACGCCTACTCCACCCCATAAAGACGAAGGGAGCGGGCCAAAACAACCCCATACACCAGCGATAAGTTTATAGGTTAATGCAGCACCACTTTGACCGCCGCCAACGAGGAGCCCCGGGGCTCCTGCCACAATAGTATTGTGTGCTATGGCAACGGCTACCCCTACATTTGAATAGTTATTTAATACAAGTCCGCATGTGGCTGGAGCATTACTATATACCCACGCACTTCCGTTGAACTTATAAGTAAAAATGCAACCATCGTTGGTAAAAGCAATATCAGCCCCGGGACAACCCACTACAAAATTATTACCATCAATATCTACGCTGTATCCAAAAAAATCGCCAATAGCCGCTGAAGATGGCCGGAAAAATTTATTTACCTGTACCCAGTTGCTGCCATTATAAAAAAACACATATACACATCCCGCCAAAGTATTGTATGCCGGTGCCCCTACTACGGCATAAGGAAAGTTGATGGAAACACTGGCGCCAAAGTTCTGCTGTTGCAGATCGTCGGGAACAAGTTTTGCAAATTCAGTCCACTCCCCGCCAGTGTATTGATAAATATAAGCCGCTCCAACACTGGTGTTCTGGTAAGGGGCGCCACTGATAGACCATAGCGAATCGGTAGATACGGAATACCCGAACTGGCTGCCGGTTGTATTGTCTGCAGGCACCTGCGGGCCTTGTCCAATTTCTTCCAGGCTGGATGGTTTTAAGGGTACCCATGACACGCCGTCAAAATAAAAGAACATTTTATAAGTAAGATCAAATACTAATAACCCTGTAGCCGGCGAAGCAATGGTTTCCCGCTGCAGTTTGGTAAGCCGTGGTGCCAACAACCCTTTGCTGGTACTGTTGATATCCAATGCAGCGCTGCTATTGGGTGATGCTGTGCCAATACCAATATTTCCGGTATTGGATACCGTTAGCCGCGGAATATTGCCAGTCGTTAAATGCACTTTTCCGGTGGCGTTACTGCTATATGTTCCAAAGTCAACGTCTTCAGGATTACCTGCAAACGAACCAATGTAACCACGGTTGATCGCATTTTCTGCAAGAGTGATCCACATATTAGTCCCGCCGTTGAAAGTGGCAATATTGCTGGCCGTTCCTTCCACATGTAATTTGGTGAGGGGCGTAGTAGTACCAATCCCCACATTTTGAGCAAAAGAATGGTTGATTATCAATATGCAGATTAGCAGGGAGAGGTTCCTTTTCATAACAGTCATTTACTAACAAATATGAAAAAGATTGTCATGGGTGCATATCGCCAAAACGGGTGATGCACGCTGCAATCAAACCAGCCTGTTCTTAATAGCTTTTGATACTGCTTCGCTCTTACTGTTTACATGCAGCTTCTCGTAAATGTGGCGCAGGTGAGTATGTATGGTATGAAAGCTGAGGTTTACTTTATCGGCGATCATCTTATAGCTTAATCCATCAACCAGGTGCTTCAGTATTTCTTTTTCCCGCTCAGTCAGTTGTACAAACTCGCCCTGGCGCTGTTTCTGAAAATTGTTCAATACTTTTTTGGCAACCGAAGGTGTAAAGAATGAACCGCCTTCTGCCACTTCCCTGATGGCCTGTATTATTTTTTCGGGAGGTGTATTTTTTAAAATATACCCCGAAGCGCCATTACACAATGAGGCAAAAATTTTATCCGCATCTTCAAAAACGGTTTGCATACACACATTAACTTCCGGAAAGTTTTCTTTAATCTCCTTTACAGCATCAATGCCATTTTTGCCGGGTATGTTAATATCCATCAGCACCACATCCGGCTGTAGTGCTTCTATCCTTTGCAATAAGCGGCTGGTATCTTCAAAGGAACCGCAAAGCTCCATATCGTCAGTGGTAACAATAACAAACTCCAGGCTTTCCCTGAATTTTTTGTTGTCTTCAAAAATGGCAATTTTCATTGTATTAGTATCAATTGTCAAAATTCAACCTTTGCTGCAAATATGTTTATCGCCAATTATGGTGATTATTTTACAATGTAAAGTCGTAAAGTTTTCTGTAATACCGTATAATTAAAATGAGCAGTTTAAACAAACGGTGGTTCCTTCATTCAATAAGGACTGTACAGTAACAGTACCTCTTATTTCCTTTGCCCTCAGCTGCAGGTTTTTTAATCCATTACCTTTTTTAATGGTCATTTCATCAAACCCTTCACCATCATCTTTTATTATCAACGTTAAACTTTTGTGATGCAAACGCACTTCTACCCAAATATTTTTGGCCGCCGAATATTTTACGGCATTATTTACTGCCTCTTTAAAAATGAGGTAAATATTCTTGCGGTGTTCCAGCGGCAAAACTGTTGTGCCCAGTTTTTCATCGGCATTAAAATGCAGCAGTATATTTTTTACCGCACAAATATCAGTTACATAATTTTCCATGCGTTCAATAAGTTTTTGCCCATCATCATTGCCGGGATTAATAGCCCATACAATATCACTCATACTAGTTACCATGTCTCTGCTGTTTTCGCCCATTTTATCCAATACATTTTCCAATTGCGGATTGTTTTCTTTTAGCTGATTCTTTACTGCCTGGCTGTACATGCTTATGGAACTTAACGTGGCACCAATATCATCGTGCAGGTCGGTAGCTATCCTGGTACGTAATTTTTCCATCTCTACGGCTTTTTGTAAACGATAGTGGTAGATCAAAAATAAAATGACCACAAGTGATAACACCAGTAAGGTAATAAACCACCAGGTGCGGTAAAAGGGAGGAATGACAGCAAAGCGAAGTAATGTTTCCTTACTTTCTTCGCCCCGGGTATTAACCGTTTTAGTTTTAAAAAGATAATTGCCGGATGGCAACTGTTCGTACCGCACAATAGCACTTCCATTAAGTACACTCCAGTTATTATCCCAACCATCCAACTGGTACAATATTTTATTTTCGTTTTTAAAATCAATAGCAGATAACTCCAGATCTATCGCATCTTTATAAGAACTGCTAATGTTCACCTCTTTAAGTGACACCAGGTAATCCTGTTTCTCGCCATACTTGATCCTGTTAATAATAACCGCTGGCAGCGGGGTACTTTTTGGTAAAAGAGAATCTTTTAAAATAATAAGTTCTCCCTTGCCATTAAAAAGAATTTCCTTTCTGCTACTGGTGGTAATTGCAGTATAAGAATCTTCCCTGGTGGCCTCAATACCGGGTATCCTTGTCCATTGTTTAAATAAAGTATCAGTTTTAAAGATGCCCTTTGATGTTTGTACCCACATATTTCCGGCAGCATCGGCTTCAAAATTCTCAATGGTATAAGCACTCAGCCCTGTAGCGGGAAAAATGATCACGAGGCTGTCTTTTTTCAATTCATAAATACGGAGGCTGCTGCTAAAAAGTAAACGCTCGCCTTTTGTTACCACCATCCTGCCAGGAGAAATTTTGCCCGGATCGATCTGCTCTTCATAGGCAGGCGGGTGAATGATTGTATAGGCATAATTATCCGGATTTATTTTGTATAATTTTTCGGCAGCACAGCAATAAATATTTCCGTTAAGAAATTTTAAATCCGTTACCGAACTTCCAAAAATATTGTCCGCCTTAGCAATATCTGCAAATAGTACATCGGATTTTTTTGTAAGCGGATCATACACCAGTATGCCGCTTCTTCGCATGGTAAGCCATATTTTTCCCGCTTTATCTATAGTGATAAACGTTGTAGTGAGTTGTCCCGATTTTTCTTTTATTAATGCAGAAAGATCGGTAAGCCGTTTATTGTAAATATCATAGTATCCAAAACCCACTTCTGAAGTAAACCAATACCCTATACCGTTACTTTGCCAATCGTTAATGTTTTTTAATAACCCATTTTCTTTTAATGGCAGCGGCCAGGCTGTAATATTTTCTGACAGTGCATCATATTTCCACCAGCCTTCTTTTGATGAAAGATAAAAAACCGTAGCAGGGTTTTTTATATCGGGCACTATATGATAAATAAATGCCTTGTTGTTGTTACCTATTAAAAGGCTTCTTACCGCAAATTCTTCCCGCTTTAATTTACAGAGATAAGAGCCACAGGCCCATATATTCCCTTGCCTGTCGGTAATTAAATCCGAAAAACTGTCGTTGCCTGAACTAAGATCCGCCCTTTGCTTTGGCAGCAATTGTACTTCTTCAAGATAATTTTTCGCGGCTTCTGTATTTAAGTAATAAAGTGTATTGTTTACTACCACTAATAACCTGTATGTGCTACCGTCATTAACCTCGGCAATAGCAGGAAAATAAAGATTGCTGGAAGGAATATTTTCAAACAACTGTTTTTCAAAAATATTTTTTTTAGTGTTGTATTGTAACAAACCGCCGCCCCATGTACCAGCCCATATTGTACCGTTATGGTCTTCAAATAACGAGATGATCACGTTTTCCCACTTTGCTTTACCATTTGTTTCAGGAAAGTAAAAAGACTGATACGTTTTATTTTGCCGGTTAAATAATTTTACACCGTAAGATGTGGCCAGCCAAAAGCGGCCTTTGCTATCTTCGAGTACCCGGTTAATAAATTTATTTATGGTAGGATCTGCGCCAAATACACTTACCGGAAAGTTTTGAAAACTGTTGGTTGATATATTATACAAAGCCAGCCCCTTCTCTGTAGTAAGCCACAGGTTTTTATCTTTATCTACGTAAAGGTAATTACACCATTTGTAAGGTATAGTTCCTGCTCCTGCCCCTTCATAATAATGTGTTATGGTTTCAGTAAAGGGATTTAGTTTGTTTAAACCATTGCTGGTACCTATCCAGATATTACCGTCAGCATCTTCAGCAAGGCACGAAACAGCAAGATCAGTAAGGCCATTCTTTCCAAAGTTGTTGTATTGTTTAACTACTTTTCCATCATAACGGTTAAGACCGTTACTGCAACCGATCCATAAAAACCCACGGCTATCCTGCAATACCTGCTGTGCACTGTTATCTGTAAGGCCATTGGCAGTAGTGTATTTTTCAATTACAAAACCTGGTGATTGCGCCCATGTACGCAACGAACCCCACACTAAAAAAAATGCTATGGCAATAATTTTTTGCATACAAGTGAATACAAAATATAAAATTAGTACCACACTTCTAAATTACTGGTTCCGCACCGGGCATCAAACAGTCAAATTCGCTATAGTAAAGCAGCTACCTGTTTACCAGCTAAAAAACGATACAACTTTTTTTAGCAGTTTTTTTTTAAACCCATAAAAGACCGCATATTTGCACAAAACTATAAATGAAAACTACTATTTTAATCCTTGCCCTTGGCATCGCCATTAGTTCGTGCGGTAAAAGTGATAACCCTGCTGCTCCTGTTGTTGATAACGGCCCTATAGGCGGCACTTACACCTTTACTGGTTCTACCCTTATTACAGATGATACCGTTGCCACTACAGGTGTGTTGAATATTTATGAAAATATTATTGCCACTACAAACCTTAAAGGCTCCCTTACAATAACCCTCAACAATATTACCTGCAAAGGCTTAATGTATGATTATACCGGTAACAATACCTCCAAATATGTAAATACTACTACCGGTGCCACTACCACCACTAACACGCCATCATCAGGATCAGCTGGTGGAAGTACTGTTACCTACGCCAGCAATTACACCATTACAACTGCTACCGGAGAATTGACTGTTACTGATGGCCAATATTTGTTTAACCCATCATTTATTTTTCAACCGGCAAATAATAAATATACCTATACTTTATCGGGGAATACTTTAAAAATTACCACTGCTTATTATAATGCTGCTAACAGAAGCAGAAGTGTAAGCGTTGCTACTTTTGTAAAATAATAAATACGTAGTTTTACTTAATAAGAAAGGCTGGTCAAATGACCAGCCTTTCTTATTAAGTATTTTTGAACCAGAAAGCACAGCTACGTGAGCTATCTTTTACGATACATCCCTTCAACTTATTTACTCAGGTGCATGCTACGCTCTTTGTACAACTGGCGGAAGTATGGATCACGCAGGTCTTTAATAAAACGTATAGCCTCACCGGTACTCTTCATCTCCGGCCCCAACTCTTTATTTACACCGGGGAATTTATTAAAGGAGAACACTGGCTCTTTGATGGCAAAACCAGTCAATTTTTTCTCGAAAGTAAAATCTTTAAGTTTGTTGATGCCAATCATTATTTTAGTAGCCACATTCAAATACGGTATTTGATAAGCTTTGGCAATAAATGGTGTGGTACGGCTGGCCCTTGGGTTGGCTTCTATCACAAACACATTACCATCTTTAATAGCAAACTGAATATTGATAAGTCCCTTGATGTTTAGTGCCCGGGCAATCTTCTCCGCATATTCTTCCATGGTATGAACGATCAGTGGCGATAAATTAAATTGCGGCAATACCGCATTACTGTCACCGCTATGTATACCTGCCGGTTCAATATGCTCCATTACACCCATTACATGAAAATCTTCACCATCAAAAATGGCGTCTATTTCTGCTTCCTGGCAGCGATCTAAAAAGTGGTCAATTAAAATTTTATTGCCGGGTAAATGTTTGATGAGGCTCAGCACACCTTTTTCAAGGTCTTCGTCATTAATTACAATGCGCATTCTTTGTCCGCCCAGTACATAACTTGGCCTTATCAAAACAGGGTATCCTACCTTGTTAGCTACTTCAATGGCTTCATCGGTATCAAAAGCCGTTCCGTAATCCGGGTAAGGAATGCCCAGTTCTTTCAGCATATCACTAAAACGGCCGCGGTCTTCGGCAATATCCATACTATCAAAAGAAGTACCGATAATTTTAATGCCTTTTTCGTGTAAGCGTTTGGCTAATTTTAATGCCGTTTGTCCACCGAGCTGAACGATAACGCCTTCCGGCTTTTCGTGTTCTACAATTTCCCAAAGATGTTCCCAAAACACGGGTTCAAAATATAATTTATCAGCAATGTCAAAATCTGTAGATACTGTTTCGGGGTTACAGTTTACCATAATGGCTTCGTAACCGCTTTCTTTTATAGCCAGCAGGCCATGCACACAGCAATAATCAAACTCAATACCCTGGCCGATCCTGTTTGGGCCACTGCCCAGTACAATGATCTTTTTCTTATCTGAAGCCT